>TARA_B110000902_G_scaffold189187_1_pt1 | contig 23542 bp, 19 predicted proteins | sample TARA_B110000902 | Tara Oceans TARA_B110000902 (sample SAMEA4398009) | marine metagenome | biome: Polar Biome; feature: [SRF] surface water layer (ENVO:00010504); material: water (ENVO:00002006), including particulate matter (ENVO:01000060) such as... | depth 5 m | reverse complement strand
GTTTTCTTGGCCTTCATCGCTATGATAAACTACTTCTTGTTTGACATCATAGGTAATTATTCCGGACTCAACGAAACAATTGCAGCAGCTACAATATACAAAGGGCTAAATCTACAAATGATTTTGGGATATGTATTCGCCCCACTAGCGTGGGTCATTGGCATAGATGCACAAGATATGATTCTGAGTGGTCAACTACTTGGCGAAAAGACAGTTATCAATGAATTTATAGCTTACCTATCTCTAAAAGGAATGATAGCAGCAGAAGGTGGACCAATGCTACAGAATAGATCAGTAGTAATACTAACTTATGCCCTATGTGGGTTTTCTAACTTTGCATCCATTGGTATACAAATAGGAGGTATCAGTTCACTGGCACCAAATCAACGTGGCACGTTAGCTAAGTTGGGTATGAGAGCTCTTATTGGCGGTACACTCGCTTGTCTGATGACAGCCACTATCGCAGGAATGCTATTCGCATAAATCTGTGAATAGAGGATTTCTATACGGAGACGGTTTTTTTGAAACTATACGCATAGTAGACGGAAGAATTCCGCTGATACAAACGCATATAGACCGTATAGCAGATGCCCTTGCAATTTACGATCTGTATCTCAGCTTTGATATTGATGAGGATTTCATACAAGGTGTCGCAAGTGGTTACGACAAAAACGGTAACCTTCGCATCAATTTTTTTCGGGACGGACAAGGAAAGTATTTGCCAGAAAGTAATGAAGTAGCTTTTGATCACTCGTTTGAGGAGCACTCACAAGATTTCTTCTTACCCACATCTTTAGACTTAGAAGCAGAACTAAAAAAGGCACCAACTAAACTAGGCTCTATTGCCCTATATCTTGAGCCCAAACCAATAGTGCCATGGATGACCGTAAAGAGTCTCAGTAGCATTTACTATGTGCTTGCAGCTAAGTATAAGCAAGAGCAACAAGCCGACTATCTACTCATACAGAATACAGATGGGCATATTTGCGAAGAACTCATCAGCAATATCCTTATACAAACAGGAGAAGACCTCTTTATCCCTAGCCTAAAAAGTGGTGGAATCAACGGAGCTACACAGCGTTTTCTGCTTAGGAATTACGGCTTTGCTATCACTGAGAAGCAGATTACAATAAATGACATTGAAACTGCTGATGCGTTATATAGTTGCAAAGGGAGCACTGGAGTGAGTAGAATTAAGTAGTCTTTTTATTTTTAGTTAAAGCTTTCCAACAGATCACCTTGAAGTTGATCAAAATTCACCCTAGGTATAAACTATTTTGACTTTTAGTCAAAATAGAGAAGCCCAACCACTTTCGTGATTGGGCTTCTCAAAATATTGATTTATTACAGACTAGTATCTGTAAGCGTCTCCTTTGTAAGGACCATTAAGACCTACACCGATATAATCAGCTTGATCTTTGCTTAGCTCCTCTAACTCTACACCTATTTTAGCAAGGTGAAGTGCCGCTACTTTCTCATCTAAATGCTTAGGTAGTACATACACTTCGTTTTTGTAGCTATCTGTATTTTCCCATAGCTCTAGTTGAGCAAGTGTTTGGTTAGTGAATGAGTTACTCATCACAAATGATGGATGACCAGTAGCACAACCAAGGTTTACTAATCTACCTTCTGCAAGAAGGATGATTTCTTTACCGTCTATGTTGTATACATCTACTTGTGGCTTCACCTCAAATTTAGAATCACCATGATTGTTATTTAAGTAAGCTACATCAATCTCATTGTCAAAATGACCAATGTTACAAACGATTGTTTTATCCGTCATTAATCTGAAATGCTTCTCTGTAAGAATATCCTTGTTACCCGTAGCAGTTACTACTATCTGAGCTCTAGGAATAGCATTTTCCATTTTCTTTACTTCAAAACCATCCATTGCAGCTTGTAATGCACAAATAGGATCTATTTCGGTAACGATTACTCTAGCACCTGCTCCAGCAAGTGATGCTGCAGTACCTTTTCCTACGTCTCCGTATCCTGCTACTACTGCTACTTTACCAGCTATCATTACGTCTGTAGCTCTTCTTATCGCATCTACTGCAGATTCCTTACATCCGTATTTGTTGTCAAATTTAGATTTAGTAACAGAATCATTGATGTTGATAGCAGGAAGGGGTAATGTACCCGCCTTCATTCTATCATATAGTCTTAGTACACCTGTAGTTGTCTCCTCAGAGATTCCTTTGATGTCTCCTACTAACTCAGGGTATCTGTCTAACACCATGTTAGTCAAATCTCCTCCATCATCTAATATCATATTGAGTGCTTTACCACCTTCGAAACCTTTAAGGGTTTGCTCTATACACCAGTCAAACTCTTCTTCGTTCATTCCTTTCCAAGCATATACAGATGTACCTGCAGCAGCAATAGCAGCAGCAGCTTGATCTTGCGTAGAAAATATGTTACAGCTACTCCAAGTCACTTCAGCTCCTAAAGCTTGTAACGTTTCTATAAGCACAGCAGTTTGAATAGTCATGTGAAGACATCCTGCGATACGAGCACCAGCAAGTGGTTTGCTATCGCCAAATTCTTCTCTTAAGGACATTAGTCCAGGCATCTCTGCCTCTGCAATGTTGATCTCTTTTCTTCCCCAGTCTGCTAGAGAAATGTCTTTTACTTTGTAGTTACTCATTGATTGTGTTGTCATTACTTTTAATTAACGGTGCAAATTTAATACTTCTTAAACAAACCAATCATCCAGTTTGTTGCATATTTGCAATAAATAATAAATAATACTATGTATCCAGAAGAATTAGTTGCTCCAATGCGAGCAGATTTAACAAATAATGGTTTTACCGAGCTTAGAGACGCTGAGCAAGTAAACACTGCTTTGGCTAGTGCTGACGGCACTTCTTTACTTGTCGTAAATAGCGTATGTGGATGTGCAGCTGGCACTTGCAGACCAGGTGCAGTAGCTTCTCTTGGAGGAGACAAAAAGCCACAAAATCTATATACTGTGTTTGCCGGAGTAGATGCCGATGCTGTAGCAGCTGCTAGAGAGCACCTATTGCCTTACCCTCCAAGCAGCCCAAGTATTGGGGTATTCAAAGATGGCGAGTTAGTACATTTTGTAGAGCGTCACCATATAGAAGGACGTAGTGCAGAGATGATTTCGAGTCACTTACAAGAAGTATACAAGGAGTATTGCTAGTCTCTTTATAGCGTTTAGTGTCATTACGCTAACAATGAATTTAAAGCACTGCCGCGAGGCGGTGCTTTTTTTGTGGCGTCTTGAAAGATCAGAAACGCTAACCTTCCCAAGGAATAAAACTACTTATATGCCTAGCCGCCACAACACTTGCTGACGAATTCACGGTAAGACATACTAGCTAATTACATTAAATCAACAAACCAATCTAGAACAATAAGAATGTGAGAATCCATTTCATAGCACCTATCTTACTAAAAAATCCCAACCACTTGCGTGATTGGGATTTGTACTATTTTTTTTCGTCACCCAGCATATTTGCCGAGGACTAAACTGCTAAGGTGCTCCAACTCTGTGCATTGCACAACGGAAACCTAACGTAGATGTAGACTGCTGCTCATCTAAGAAACGACGTGTTCCTGGAGAAGCCCAATAGATACGGTCATTCCAAGATCCCCCTTTGAATACACGAGCTTGGTTGTCTACTAGCGTACTTACAGAGTACTCATATCCTTGCTCACCGTCCATGTATAACTCTTCATCTAAGTAGCCCATATTATCAGCCCTCTTATAATTTCTACGTCCTACATTTTCTTCTTCTGTTACGTCTACATACATAACTCTTCCTAGACTATCTTTTAAATCTACTATACCGTCTTGGTCTAAACTCACTTTATCAAATACGTTACCACGGAAAGAATTGAAACCACTCATATCTTCCAATGACAATGGACGATAAACATCCATAACCCACTCAGACACGTTTCCACTCATATTGTAGAGACCAGCATCATTTGGCCAGTAAGAAGCAACAGGAGCTGTGATAAGTGCACCATCGTTCAGACGATTTGCGATACCACCTTGGTCACCTTTTCCTCTTTTTATGTTACCATATATAAGGCCTCTGTCTTGTTCTTTACCTCCACTGTATCTAACAGTCAGGCCTTCCCAAGAATAAATTTTCTTATTGTTTACGTTTTCGTAAGTAGATGCACCAATGTTTGCAACAGCAGCGTATTCCCACTCAGCCTCCGTTGGTAGTCTGTACTTCGGCAACATTATACCGTCTTCCATTCTTACTTGGCGAACACCACCTTTTTTTACCTTGTAATCCTTCATTTGATGCTTACCTAGTGTGAGTCCATCAGACTGTCCTACGTAGTAAGCCTGCGTATTGAAGTTAGCCTCATTTATTTGATCTGGATCTGGTTCCAAGATACCTTCTCTGATAAGAATCATCTCGTTCACACGATCACTTCTCCAAGCTGCATATGCAGTAGCTTGTTGCCAATTTACACCTACTACAGGGTAATCTTGATAAGCTGGGTGGCGGTAGTAATGATCTACATAAGGCTCGTTGTAAGCCAATCTAGATCTCCATGCATTCGTATCGGGTAAAGCATTTACGCCCACCTCAGGGTAATCTAGATAAACTCTTTTCAACCAATACACATATTCACGGTAATGGCTATTTGTTACTTCTGTTTGATCCATGTAAAAAGAGGGAACAGAAATTTTTCTTTCTATATTGTTGTGCTCATAAGTAACATCTTGCTCAGATGAACCCATGGTAAACGCACCTCCATGAACAAGGACAAGACCAGGTCCTGTTTCTTGTCCGGCATATTCGTGCTTTTCAAAACCTCCCCACTTGGAATCGTTGTAACCCCATCCTGTGCTAGAAGACTTTTCCTTCTTGCATGCCACTGTGGTCATTAGAGCCATAGTAAGCAAGCCTATCGTGAATTTATTAAACCTCATAATATTTTTAAAACCTTAAGTAATTAACTGTAATCGAGTTGATAATATTGTGCAATGATACATTTTTCAAAGCTCAATTAAAAATCTGGGCAAGAGATCTTGCGGTACTTTCTGCTTGGCCTTTTAGCACACCATTCTATGCCGGCAGATATTTCATGACTTACTGGTGCTGCAGATCTTGCATCTGAAACCGTTAAATCAAAACTATATCCAAATTTAAATTTGTCTTTTCTAAATCCAACAAGTGCTATCAAAGCATCTGAGTTGGCAAAATCACCAAATGTCTGTCTAAACCATAGACCTGTAACCAATGGCCCTTTGTTATAGTAAAAACCAATATTCATTTGAGTGAATTGATTTTGTAGCATGAATAATACGTTTGGCGAAATGGTACTTTCAGGATTTCTACGACCATCTAATGGTATCACAACACCACTATGCACGGTATATCTACGTGGTATTATTGCATCTGGGTCTGAGAAAAATGACTGAACTGGCTCGATAAGATTGTGCACAGCTATACCCGCATAAAATCTTTCTGAGTATCCTAGAACTCCTGCAGCAAAGTTTGCATAATTAACTGGGTCTCTTACAAATGGTTCACTTGTTGGATTAACAAAACCTGCACTTGGATCGATCTGATCTTCGAAACGAAGACGTGCCCAGTCTATACTGCGTTGACCATATTGTCCTTCAATACCAAAACGCATGGTAAATTTTTTGGTCACTGGTAATTGGAATGCATATCCAGCAGACACGCTTTGACTACGAAGCAGACCTTCTCCAGCTCTATCGTCTAATATCATTAATGAGACACCTCCACCTATTTTGTCAAAGTGCTGGTCATAACTAGCACTTGTTGTGATAAAAGTACCTGGAAGAGATGGCCATTGGTTTCTATAGTTTAACACTACTCTACCTCCTCCACCGCACGTTCCAGTACCAGCCATTGCTGGGTTTGTGTATATTGGGGCAGCGTAGAATTGTGTAAATTCAGGATCTTGAGCCTGCACGTGGAACGACGCTATCACACTCATCATTAAAAAAATAGTAGTTTTTATCTTTCTCATCTCACTTCTCGTCTCTTCTCGTCTATAATCAACAAATATAGAACATTTATTACTATACGGCGTTAAAATATAATTATTGTGTCACTTTTGAATTTATGTCTGTAATGCACAATAAAATCAGACGTAATATTGTTAGAGATTTAACCGAATAAGAATAATTAAGATAGCATGGCCTTTAAATCAAAGATACTTTTTTTACTCATTGCCGTTTCTTTTGGCTTTAATCAAAAGACCGCAGCCCAGTCAGATAAAATTATTTTGTCTTGGGAGGTTGCCAAAAACACAGTTCAAAATACTGAGCTTGAAATAAGGCAAATTGTATCTCCATATATGTGCAAAGAGTGCTTTGCTGAAAACACAAAAGACTATGCATTCAACATTCCTTATCTTTCTACCAAAATAGACCTTAGTACACAACAGGTTGTTTCTGCCCAAATAAAAAACACTATTAGCACCGTATCTGCTGGCAATAGACTTCATGATTATCTTAAAAACGAGTATTCTATAGAACAGGTAACTACTACAGAAAATGGAGTTCCGTACCTAAGGATAATACTTACTCCCATTCGCAACAACGGGAATAATACGGAATATCTTACCTCTTTTGAATGGGACATAAAAACTATTCCAAATACTACCTCAAGATTTCAGAACCGCAAGACAAAGAGAGATCAAACCTATGAATCGGTATTGGCTAGTGGTGATTTTTACAAAATACGCATAGCACAAGATGGAGTATACAAGATAGATGCAAGTTTCATACGTGCAATAGGTGGCAACCCAAGTACCATGTCTATGTCTGACTTTAGAATATATGGTAATGGCGGCACTATGCTCCCAGAACCGATGAAAGAGGAAAGAGCTGAAGACCTCCAAGAAAATGCTATAAGAGCTATAGACAATAATAACAATAATAAGATGGATGGAGACGACTACTTTTTGTGGTACGCATCTGGTCCCAATAGGCTGTTTTATCAAGTAAGTTCTGCTAGCTACGCTGCTGAAGGACACGATTTCGATGTGGCATCATACTATTACCTCAACTGGGACAAGGGTCCAGGCAAGCGAATAACCAATAAATCTAGTGGACAAAGTATAGCAGCGAGTAATACCATTACGGGGTATGATCATCTTATCTACCACGAGGAAAATGCAGAGAACCACATAAAGTCTGGGAGAAAATGGTGGGGAGACAAGATGCAAATCAACACAACAAAAACCTTTGATTACACTGTTCCTGGAGTAGAGCCCGGAAAGAAACTATTCTTAAATACGGTAACTATGGCTCGCTCTCTGAATGGTTTTAATAGCAGTATGCGTATCGCTATAAATGATAGTAATGCCGCCGTTGTAGGATACAATACTGTAAAAGGGGATTACGATGCTACATTCGGATCAAATGATATCACTACTGTAAGAAGCCGCATTACTTCTGGCAATAGCATTAGCCTAAATTACAACTACCAAAAGACCCTAAACGAAGCAGCTGCATGGATCGACTACTTTGTACTCTCTGTACCACGAAGACTCGGCACATTTGAATCACAACAAATAATTAGGACTAGAACTAATGGGCTTGGAGGAAACATAAAATACAGTTTAGCCCCTTACAACGAAGGCTATGAAATTTGGGGTATTAGCACCCAAAACGTACCTAGTATACAAACTACGTATACAGACGGATCTGGAGTCGCTTTTACTGCTGAGAATGTAGTTGCCTCCTCTCCACCTGAGTTTATACTTTTTCAACCTGCGAATTGCGGAACACCCGAATATATGGAGAAGGTTGCAAATCAGAACTTACACGACACCAAAAACATAGACTACCTTATAGTTACGCGAGCAGACCTATTGGAACAAGCAAATAGACTAGCGGATTTTCATAGAGACAATGGTCTATTTGTATCGGTATTCACAGCCAAACAAATTTATAATGAATTCTCTAGTGGCACTCAAGATGTAACTGGAATAAGAGATTTTGCAAAGTTAATATATGATCGTGGCTACCTGCCAGATGCAGAGCGTACATTAAAATATATACTCCTATTTGGAGATGCCAGTTATGACTACAAAGATCTAGAAGCAAACAATTCAAATGTAGTGCCTACCTATCAGAGCTTCGAGAGCAACTTTCCTCCTTCTTCCTATTGCTCAGATGATTACTACGCCATCTTAGATGATAACGAAGGTCTTTGGGGTTTAAACTCTAGGGATGAGGTCTTGGACTTAGGTGTAGGTAGACTCCCTGCTAGTAATAGTGGTGAGGCTAAAATGTTAGTAGACAAAATTTTACACTACAATAGTGCTGCTAGCAGAGGGAAATGGATACAAACCATTACTTTTTTGGCAGATGATGAAAACCAGAATCAACACTTAGAGCCTTCTGAAAGCATGGCTAACTCTATTAAGTTTGAAAGTCCTGAGTACAACATAAAAAAAATATGGATGGATGCTTATGAGCAAGTTTCTTTTGGTAGTGGAAACAAATATCCTCAAGTAAACGAAGAGGTGACCAAGATGATAAGTAATCAAGGTACACTCATATTTAACTATGTAGGCCATGGTGGCGAAAACGGAATGGCTCACGAGCGTGTAGTCACCCGGCCAGAGATAATGGCTTGGGACAATTATGACAAGCTGTCTTTCTATATAACCGCAAGTTGCGAGCTGGCAAAAATTGATAACCTAGAGATTGAGTCTCCAGGGGAACTAATGCTTCTGGATCCTAATGGAGGAGCGGTGGGAATGCTTGCGACTACTCGTGTAGTATACATAGGCCAAAACACCCAATTAAATACCCAGCTGGTAAATGGAAATCTACTGCGTGCTCAAAATGGTAAATTACCAACACTAGGAGATGCTTACAAAGCGATGCGAAATGCCGATGATAGAGAAAGCACCAACAAGCGATGTTTTATACTACTGGCAGATCCTGCAATGCGTCTATTATATCCAGAACATAAAGTTGTCACTTCTACAATAAACAATGTACCCGTAGGACTATTCACAGATACAAATAGTAACTCACACGATACGCTTAATGCGTTAGAACTTATTACGATAGAAGGAGAGATTCGGGACAAATCAAATCAAGTAGTTACTGATTTTAATGGAGAAGTCTTCCCCACTTTTTATGATAAGCCATCAACGTATAAAACATTTGGCAATGATCCAGACAGTTACCCAATTGAGTTTCAAGAACAAAACAGAATCATATATAAAGGGACAGTAAGTGCTGTCAATGGTAAATTTAAATTCCAGTTTGTAGTACCAAAGGATATTGCCTACAATATAGGATATGGCAAACTATCGTATTACGCAGCAGATGGACTAGAACACGCTGGAGGCACAGAACTCAATTATCTCATAGGTGGCACATCTGACAGTAGCCTTGTAGATAATAAGTTTGACGAACTGGAACTATTCCTTGACGATGAGTCTTGGGTATTTGGAGGAGCAACATCTTTCACTCCACTCCTACTAGCTCAACTGAGCGATAGTAATGGTATAAATACTATAGGCAGTGGAATAGGCCGAGAAATGATAGCCATACTGGATAAAGGTACAGATGCTGAAAAGACCATCATACTTAATGACTACTACAAACCTGACCTAAATAGTTATCAAGCAGGTAGAATAGAATATCCTTTTGAAGAATTGCCTGTAGGAAGACACACAATAAGCCTGAAAGTATGGGATGTCTATAATAACTCTGCAGAAGCATATACAGAATTTGAAGTAGCTGACGGTGAAGGTATACGTGTAGATAATCTACTTAATTACCCGAATCCTTTTACTTCCTCCACAAACTTTCACTTCGACCACAATAAATCTGGACAAAACTTAGTTGTGAACCTAAGCATAATGAGTGTAACCGGAAAGGTCATAAAAAACATAACACAGGACATACCAAATGCTCCTGCTCACACTCAATCTATTGCATGGGACGGTCGTGACGACTACGGCGACCCTATAGGCCGTGGTGTCTATTTATATTCCCTCAGTGTAAAATCTGAAGACGGCACCACTGCATCAAAAACAGAAAAACTTTATATCATAAAGTGATCGAAAAAAAAATTAATCATACATTTGCTCATAAACCAAAAAAAATTGAAAAAGTATCTAGTTCTATTAGCAGCAGTTTGCACACTAAACGTTGTAAATGCTCAAACGGTAAATACCAATAAAGATTTGCTCGGACAGCGTAACGTTATAACCACCGCAGCTCCATTTCTACTTATATCACCTGACTCTAGAGCTGCCGCAATGGGAGATTTAGGTGTAGCAACATCTGCAGATGCAAACTCTATCCATTGGAATCCCTCTAAACTTGCATTCATAGAAGATGATGCAGGACTATCTATATCTGCTGCTCCTTGGCTACGCCAACTGGTACCAGACATATGGTTCTACTACATGAGTGGTTACAAACGAATAGATGATAAAAGTACAGTTGCGGCCTCATTGCGTTATTTCACTCTTGGTGAGATACAATTTACAGATGCTGTAGGTACTCCACAAGGTGTTGCTGAGCCAGTAGAATTTGCTGTAGACGGTGCTTACGCTCGTAAACTTTCTAATAACCTATCGCTCGGTATAGCATTGAGATTTATCTACTCTAACTTGGCAAGAGGTAGTACAGGAATAAGTGCTGCACAAATTAAGGCTGGACTTGCTGGTGCTGGAGATATTTCTATGACCTACATGAATGACACTAAAATAGGAGGCAAAGATTTTGACTTCACCATAGGTGGAAACATCAGCAACATTGGAAATAAGATAACGTATACTACAGAGGCTAACAGAGATTTTATTCCTGTAAACCTTCGGTTAGGTACTTTTTGGAAAACACAATTGGATGAATACAACGAAATAGGGTTTGGAGTTGATTTCAACAAACTTTTAGTTCCTACTCCTCAGTATACTTTCCAATTAGACAGTAATGGTAATCGAGTTCAAGACGGAGATAACAATGATATAATAACAGGTAGAGTAATAAATGATGGACCCGTAATAAATGGAATGCTTTCTTCTTTTGGAGATGCTCCAGGAGGTTTCGGAGAGGAACTCAGGGAATTTACCATATCTGTAGGTGCTGAGTACTGGTATGCAAAGCAGTTTGCTCTTAGAGCAGGATACTTTCACGAGGCAGAAACGAAAGGAGCACGTAAGTACGCTACATTTGGTGCTGGTCTAAAATATAAGGTGTTCCAAATTGATGCAGCTTATTTACAACCATTCACCAACAGACACCCACTACAAAACACTATCCGTTTCAGTCTTTTGTTTGACATAGATGCATTCAAAGACCAGAAGTAAATTACAACGATCTTAATCAAAAAAAAGACCAATCAAATGATTGGTCTTTTTTTATTTCTACGAAGTAGATGCTGATTAATCTTGTAAAAAAGGGTTACTTATCTTTTCTTGGCCAATAGTAGTAAGTGGTCCATGACCGCTATAGACTATCACATCATCTGGCAATGTAAATAATTGCGTTCGTATACTTCTAATTAGCGTATCAAAATCTCCCCCAGGCAAATCTGTTCTGCCAATGCTTCCTTGAAAGAGAACATCTCCGCCTATAATATATTTCTCCTTTTCATTATAAAAACAAACGCTACCTGGCGAGTGCCCTGGTGCAAACAAAATTTTGAATGTAGCACCCCCAAACGCTATTACTGCTCCTTCTGACAAGCCCAACTTTGGAGAAACCAAAGGTTCCATACTAAGACCATACTGCATAGCTACTGCTTGTGCACTATCATACACCACCTTCTCTTCTATATGTACTTCTGGCGTTAGATTATGATGGGAGTGAAACCAATTTACTCCAAAGACATGATCTAAATGAGCATGCGTAAGTATAAGTCGAGTTGGTTTTATCTGTTGAGCATTGATATACTCAAATATTCTAGCATTTTCCTCCGGATAATACATCCCCGGATCGATAACCAAAGCATTATTATCTTGATCTACAATGAGATAGGTGTTTTCCCCAAAGGGACCATATGTGAGTTGATGTACTTTTGTCATGCGTATGTTGATACTAAGTCTCCGTCTCTAGAGGCGTCCATTTTGAGGGCTGTAAGAATAAAAATACAAAAGGCCAATACAGACGAGCCTCCATATGAAACTAGAGGTAACGGTATACCTATAACGGGCATAAGGCCTATTGTCATTCCCACATTCACTAGAACATGAAAGAAAATAATGGACGCGAGCGAGCATATAAATATTCGTTTAAATTTTTTCTTGGCTCTATTGCCTAAATGATATAGTCTGAGAATAAAGGCCATAAATAAACCAATAGTCAGTGTACTATATACCCATCCACCTTCTTCACCAATGGTACAAAAAATAAAGTCTGTCTCTTGCTCTGGGATAAAGTTACCTTTGGTATGAGAACCATTCAAAAAACCTTTTCCGGATGCTCCACCTGAGCCTATTGCTATTTTACTTTGGTTGACGTTGTACCCTGCTCCTTGATTGTCTTCTATTAAGTTTAGTGTAACTTGAATACGTTTTTGCTGGTGCTTTTGCAGCACATTATCAAACAAGAACTGAACGCTTAAGCTAAACATTACTACAATTCCTAAAATTCTCAAGCTTGGTATCAGTAGTTTTTTATTACTGTAGGTAAATGCATAAAAAATAAGGAACAATACAACTATCCCACCACTGAAGTATAGGGATGTGAACACTAGCGTAAGCACAAAAATAAGGATAGCCACAAGACCGATAACTAATATAGTTGGCGTAAGTCCTTCACGATAAAATACCAAAAAGAAACTAAGAAAGACTAACGCAGACCCTGTATCTCCTTGTAGTACAATGAGTCCCATTGGAATAAGTATAACGGTCCCAATTTTTATGAGATCTTTACCATTATTCCAAGAAAAATCAATACTACTGAGCAAGGTAGCCACGGCAAAGGCAGTACCATATTTAGCAAACTCAGAAGGCTGTATGCTTATCGAACCTATTTTGATCCAAGAACGTGCCCCATTAATATCTGAACCGATACCAAGTACGACTACCAAGAGCAACATAAGTGCTACATAGAAGTACATACTAAAAAGCTCAAAGAAATTGGCATTGAGTAAAAAAATAACTACTCCAATGGCTGCGGAAACACCAAACCACATAAGCTGCTTGCCACTTCTACCTTCTAGTATAGATTCTGCTCCTAACTCATAGGTAGCAGAGTAAACGCTTGCGACCCCTACTGCCGCTATAGCTACAAAGAGAATGAGGCTTAGGATATCAATTCTACTTTTACTCTCCATATAACGATTTGTTTCTGAGTCCTTTATACTTGTTCGGTATCAGATCACTGTCTATCATTTTCTTCTCCAGATATGCTCTAGCACTTGGGCCAATGCTATCTCCCATTAAGTACCGCTCTATCATAAGATGAGCTATGGGTGCCGCCCAAGTAGAACCATATCCAGCTTCTTCTACCACAACTGCAATCGCTATTTTTGGATTATCAACTGGAGCAAAGGCCATGTATGCAGAGTGATTTTTACCATGCGGATTTTGTACCGTACCTGTTTTGCCTGCTATGTTAATCCCGGGAATAGCAATATGAGAGGCTGTACCTGAAATGGTAACCTCTTGCATACCCTCTATCACTGGACCAAAATTGTCGGGTGATATCATTGTATAATTCTTTACCAAATACTTCTCAGGAATACTTTCCATGTTTTCTAGCTGACGCACAACGTGTGGTGTATAATAGTAGCCTCTATTGGCTATAGAAGCAGCCACATTGGCTATTTGTAGCGGAGTGAGTCCTAGCTCACCCTGTCCAAAAGAGAGAGAAATGATACGAGCATAATTCCAGCGGCCAGCACCGTGCATTTTATCATAAAATGCAGCATCTTTCAACCAACCCCTGTATTCTCCACTTATGTCTATACCGAGTTTCTTTCCGAGACCAAAACTACGTAAGTAGGTTTGCCAACTGTTGTATGCCGCTTCTGTATTCTCATACTTCTCTAGCTGCATCATATTTTTGAATGTATTACAATAATATGTATTGCAACTACTGGCTATACTTCTTTGCAGACTCGTGCTAAATGTATGACCATGGCACTTTATTATTCTTCTACCTAGTCTATAGTACCCTTGGCAACCAAAATGCGTATTTTTAGAAATGGCTCCATCTTCTATTCCTAGCAATGCCATCACCGGTTTGAATGTACTTCCCGGAGGATATGGAGCACTTACGGCTCTATTAAAAATAGGCTTCGTAGGATCATTGATAGCCATATTATAAAACTTGCCTCTATTCTGAATATTGAACTTTGCTGGGTTATAAAATGGGCTGGAAATAAGGGCTAACACCTCCCCTGTTTGAGGTTCTATAGCTACGACGCTACCCATTTTATTATCCAACAATTTCTCACCGTATTGCTGTAACGCTATATCTATACTTAAGTGTAAATTATTCCCATCTATTGCTTCTTTATCTAATTTTCCTTCTTTGTACGAACCACGGCTTACTCCAAACTTGTCTACATAGAAATACTCCTCCCCTTTGACACCTCTGAGCTCATTTTCATAAAAACGTTCTACTCCTTTTTTGCCATTAAAATCTCCTTGCTCGTAATATACTTCTGACTGTGCCTTGAGTTGTTTTCTATTAACCTCTCCTAAATATCCTAATAGATGAGCTGCACTGTTGTATTTGTAGTTTCTATCTTGTCGTATCTCAAAAAAGAAACCATTAAACTCAAATAGTCTTTCCTGTACACGAGCGTACAGCAGATTAGCAACATTCTTTTTAAAAACGGACTTACCACGATAAGACGCCCTTTTGGCTTTAGCTAGACGTATATCAAATTCCTTTCTTTCTATCTGTAAGAGTTGGCAAAACGCTGCAGTATCTATTCCCTTTAGTCTAATAGGTACAGATACCATGAGATCATACACAGGATCGTTGTATACAATGAGTTTTTTATTTCTATCAAAGATAAGACCCCGTTGTGGGTACACTGTTTGTTTTCTAAGCGATATTCTTTCTGCTATATTCACATATTTATCATCCAACACCTGTATCTGTAGGAGGCGGAGGATATAGATAAACCCAATAAGTACAACTGCAAAATAGATGTAGTTTGACCGCAGCTTATTCATGATCTGTGTTGAAAAGTCAAATACTGCAATATCCCAATAAGCGTAATGGCTAGCATAGAACTAATCATTGAGGTCAACACATAATTACTCCATTGCAAGGAGCCAATATTTTGAATCCAAAAAATGTAAAAATGATAAAAAAAGACAAGAATAACGGAGGAATAGAAGAAAGAATTAAGGCCAACAGACTTAACATCATAGTCCATTTTACTTGCTATTTGTTGTTTTATATCTTGGGTATTGAGTATTCCTATACGCAGCAATACGAGCCACAAACAAGCTGAGGCATGTATACCCGGAGCACTTACAAACAAATCTGCTAGAAGCCCTAGTCCAAAAGCGGCACTTACTTGTGTAATCTTACTCCACCCCAAGGGCATAGATATAAGTAAGATAATGAATACTTGAGGTATCACAAATGCTGAAAAGTCAAGATGGTTGAGCACCAGTACTTGAAAAGCTAGGATAAGCACCCAATATACTACCCTAATCCACATTTTCTAAGAGTGCCTCTATTGAGTTAATATCCTTATTAATCACCACATACGCGTAGTTTAGTTTCCTAAAATCGGTTGCGGTCTCTATCTCTAAATCAAAGTACTGACTAGACGGCTTAGTTGTAAGCTTAGCAACCTTTCCAATGTCAATCCCTTTAGGAAAAAGAACAGTTGAGCTACCTGTTTTCACCCTATCTCCTACGGCTATTTCTTCCAGTTTATTAATACCTTTTACACGCAAAATATTTACACCCTTATTCTCCCATTTTATGGGGATATAATATTCTATTCCGTTAATGTTGGGTGTAAAGCTAAGGTTAAGATTAAGTAGTGACATTACCGAACTATATCTAGCACTTGTTGTCAATACTATACCCGCAACGCCTTCTGATGATATTACGCCCATATTTCGTTTTATACCATGGTCACTCCCTTTGTTTATCACAAATATATTCTCTCCTTTGTTTGCTGTATTGTATACCACCTGAACGGGCACTATATCAAATAAAGCCACTCGATTAGAATCTCTTATCGTAAGGGTATCTTCTAAAAAATGAAATGCTGCTACGGGTGAATTACGAAACTGATCCGCTACTTGATCTTGTAGTTTTATGTTCTGATCTTTCAGATCTAGATAGCCTGTAATGTTTGCAGTAAGCTGATTTGTAGAGGCCGTAATTGTAGCTGCACTGTGCGTAAACGTTGCTTGCTGATACGGATTAAGGTAGAACATAAGAAACCCGCAAACCACTTGCAATACTCCAAACAGTATGAGGTGTACGTTTTGCTCTATGAACGCAAGCAGGCGTTGCATTAGCTAGACGACAGTATAGTTTTATAGGTTTTAGTATCTCTAAGGGCAATGGCTGTACCTCTTACAACAGCTCTAAGCGGATCTTCTGCTACATATACAGGCAGCTTTGTTTTGCTACTGATACGTCTGTCTAACCCTCTCAGCAATGCACCACCACCGGTCAGGTATAATCCTGTTTGATATATATCCGCCGAAAGTTCTGGCGGAGTAAGCTCTAGTGCTTTCATCACAGCTTCTTCTATTTTAGAAATAGACTTATCAAGGGCAAGTGCTATCTCAGAGTAAGAAACCATTATCTGCTTAGGAATACCGGTCATAAGGTCTCTTCCGTTTACCGGATAATCTTCTGGTGGGTTCTCAAGATCTGGCAACGCCGCTCCTACTTCCACTTTGATATATTCTGCAGTACGCTCACCTATCATAAGATTATGCTGTCTTCGCATATACTCTATAATATCTGTCGTAAAATCATCTCCAGCTACACGTATAGACTCATCAGATACAATACCCGAAAGTGCAATTACAGCAATCTCAGTAGTACCCCCTCCTATATCAATAATCATATTTCCCATAGGCTCTGTCACATCTATACCTATACCAATAGCTGCTGCCATTGGCTCAGGGATCATATATACTTCTTTACCTCCACTACGCTCTGCACTTTCTTTTACTGCACGTTTTTCTACTTGTGTTATACCACTCGGTATGCATATGACCATACGCAATTGTGGTGTACCAAATGTCCCTTTGGTATTTATCATTTTAATAAAACCACTTATCATTTGCTCGGCCGCCTCAAAATCTGCAATTACACCATCTTTTAGTGGACGAATAGTCTTGATATCTTCGTGCGTTTTACCGTGCATTTTCTGAGCCTCAGAACCAATAGCAAGGACCTCTTTGGTAGTCCTGTTTATAGCTATAATAGACGGCTCATCTACTACCAATTTATCTTTATAAATAATAAGTGTGTTTGCCGTACCTAAATCTATGGCTAACTCTTGCGTAAAAAAATTAAATATTCCCATGTGGGTTGCTTCTAATCGTGCTTAATTGTGGTTCCTTGCAAAAGTATTGATAATTAAAGAGTTAATCAACCCGCCGACAAATAATTTACGGTACTTATTCCATATTTTAATGCACAGTAAATCAACGAGCTATCAATAGCTCCCACTTTCTTTTCATTACTCGTCAAAAAATATTTGCAATTATTTCACGAATGACAATATTATTATCCTATTAAAGATAATTTTTTAATCTATATTTGTGCCCAATATGTATTTCGATAAAAACATTAAATTGCTCCGTACTCAGAAAGGACTATCTCAACAAGACTTAGCTGATTCACTAGACCTTACACGCTCAAAACTAAATAGTTATGAACGAGGAGTGCAACCACCTTTTGATATTCAGATAGATATTGCAGACTATTTTAATGTTACTTTAGATGGTCTTGTTCGCCATGATTTGAGCAAATTGACCCATTTTAAACTCACACAAATACTAAAAGGAAGTGAGGCAGATGTACGCGGCAGAAAACTACGTCTACTCACCGTAAGTGTAGATGCTAATGAGGAGGAAAACATAGAGATAGTAAGTATGAAAGCTCAAGCTGGATATACCGGAGGATACTCCGACCCTGAATTCATTAAAGACTTACCTAAATTTAAACTACCGTTTTTACCCAAAAACAGAACGTACCGTAGTTTTCAGATAAAAGGAGACAGTATGCCTCCTGTGAGCGAAGGCTCCTGGGTAACAGCTAGCTACCTGCAAGACTGGCACGACATAAAAGATGGAGACAACTATATTGTAGTAACCAAGGACGAAGGAATCGTTTTCAAACGCCTCTATAACAAGATAAAAAGCGAACAGAGCCTCACACTAGTAAGCACCAATAGTGCCTACGCTCCATACACCTTACACCTAGACCAAATTCTCGAGATATGGAAGTTTGAAACCTGGAACGGTTTTGAGGTATAGCTTACTCTAATCAGGCACCTAAATTGTCTTTAGAGGGTAAAATAATAAACGTAAAAGTCTATTCACTTCATTAAAACCTAGACAAACTGCTCCTGAAATAGCCTAAGAACAAAAATTCCCCTTGCTTACTAAAGCAAGGGGAATCTTAAATCAATACTAATAAAAACGCAACACTAGTCCAATCGGATAGCGTAGGCTTCTTTTTCTCCATCTGCAGTTACACCATCTATAAGTATAGAACCAGATTTATCTTTCAAAGCGTTCTTTACATCTTGGGTAGTATACATTGGCGTTTTATCTATATGCGTTATTACAAAGCCCGTTGGTATTCCTTTGCTCTTCATCTGACCACTACCAAGCCGAGTTATCTTCACTCCATGCTTAATTTTTAAGTCCAAACGCTCATCTCTACCCAGGTTTTCTATCTTGGCACCCAGTACTTTCAGCTCTTCGCGGTCCACTTCATTGGTTATCTCTTTTTCACCTTCTTTGGATAATAAAGTGGCGGTTATCACCTTGTCTTTCCCTTCTCGTATGATTGATATTTCTACTCTATCACCGGGATGATACTTACTTATTTGCTCCTGTAGACCCGAGGACTTATTCACCGTAACTCCATTTATCTTGAGAATGACATCGCCCTTTTCTATACCAGCCTTGTCTGCACTACCATCTTCAACTACCGCTGGAATATATACACCTGCAAGGTCATTTAGTCCTTTTTCATCCGCTAACTCTTGCGTAATATCTTGTATACGTACACCAAGTATTGCTCTTTTTACTTCACCGTAATCTTTTAAATCTGCAATTATTTTCTTGGCTAAGTTGATTGGGATAGCAAAAGAATATCCCGAGTACGAACCTGTCTGAGAAGCAATAGCCGTATTAATGCCTATTAACTCACCACTGGTGTTCACCAGAGCTCCGCCGCTATTGCCCGGATTTACGGCTGCATCTGTTTGTATGAAATTCTCTACGGCATACTCTCCGCCACGCTGACGCAACAGATTGATACTCCTTCCTTTGGCACTCACTATACCAGCGGTGACTGTACTTGTAAGATTAAACGGATTACCCACGGCAACCACCCACTCTCCTACTTGTAGTTCATCACTATTTCCTAGATTTAGATAGGGCAAATTGTCTTCCTCTATCTTAAGTAGAGCTAAGTCTGTCTCTGGGTCTACACCCATTATTTCAGCAACATATGTGCGTTTATCATCTAACACCACCTCTACTTTCGTAGCATTATCTACTACGTGATTGTTGGTCACTATGTACCCACTTTTATTAATGATAACACCTGAACCAGTGCTCTGCTGCGGACCGCGTTGCTGTTGTCTAAAATCTGGTCCAAAGAAATCTTCGAAAGGGTTTTGACCTTGCCCACGACTAGGAGCACTCTGCATTGTACTCTTAATGTGTACTACTGCGGGCGTACTCACACCTGCCACTGAAACGAAATCTACATCTGGCACATCTGCCAATTTTTCAGCTAATGTAAACTTTGCAGTCTCATGCTGCGTAAAACTTGCTGGAGTATCATTACTTGTAAATAAACGATTTACACCCAAGGCTACCAAACCCCCAAGGATGGCAATACCTAAAATTCCTAATGCTTTTTTAATATTCATGTTTTTTTTTCAATTACAATACGTTGTGTGATGTACAATTCTTATTCCAAGAATAACTAAAATGGTATTGATAAAGACTGATAATATTCATTAAATTTGCTACATCAACCTATTTGCACATATACTATACCTGTATTCAACGGCTGAAGCAATGCTTTCGTTATCCGCCATTTACCTTTATCGATTAACGCGTATTAACCATCTACAAAATGTTTGGCATAGGTAAGATAGCAGACCATACCGTACTAGACAACATGAAACAAGGAGATGAGCAAATGCTCGTGTACTTGTACAAACAGCATTATACGATGGTAAAAAACTTTGTTCTAAAAAACAGTGGCGACGAGAATGCCGTAGATGACATACTCCAAGATACAGTCATTGCTGTATGGAAAAACAACAACAAGCCAAATTTTTTGCTACAGAGCAAACTCAGTACATACATTATGGCTATTGCCAAGAATCTATGGTTCAAAGAGCTAAAAAAACGTACAAAATTTAAGCTAGTAGACGAAGCCAATCATCTAGAACACGGTAAAGATGAGATGCATTTAGATATGGATCAGAACATTATTGTTTCACTTGTAGAGCAAATGGATGACACGTGCCGTAGGCTACTTTCCTACTTTTACTTTGATGGATTGAGCACAAAACTAATTGCAGAAAAATTAAACTATGCCAATGCCAATACGGTAAAAAGTAAAAAATATCAATGCTTTAAAAAACTGCAAGCCACCGTGATGAGCCAGTATAAAAAAGAGGACCTACTGTGAGTGTGAACGAAGAAACATACCATACAATAAATAGCTACCTAAGTGGGGATTTACAAGGTCGTGCATTAGATAAATTTAAAATTGATTTAAAGAATGACGCTTCTTTGCGAGAAGATTTAGCCACTCAAAGAAGTATAATAAAAGCGGTAGAAACAGCGAGACAAAAGGAATTAAAGTCATTCATAACCAGCGAAGTAAACAAGAAAAAAGCAAATACTCTGCATCCAAAAATGAGAGTTGCTCTTGCTTCTGCCGCAGTAATAACTCTCCTGGCTATTGCGATTTTCACACTAGCACCTATATCACAAAAAGGAAATAAGAATACTGCACAAAAAGAGCAAAAAGCACCTCTTATAGTGGCACGCGATAACGCACCCGACACTATTTTAGAAAATGCAGAAACAATACAACAAGAGACTACACAAGTAGATACGCAAACTCTTGCCAGAGTGGAATCTGCACCTATATTGGAATTAGAACCTGAAGTTGAGGCTATAGAAGACTACGATATAAATATCAGCGAAGTGGATACGGTAGAAGAATCTATAGGATTGGATTTTGAAGATGATATAGCAGACAAAGCAAACCGATATGACATAAATGAAAAGCCAGCGAAACTCGCAAAAATTTCTTCTCCAGTAGGAAAAACGATAACCAAAGATGCTGACCTAATTGTACGTAGTGATGAACTACTTGGCAAGAAGTCTTATCCAGTATATGCCGCAGCCTTAAACGCTCTGGATATAACTACAAATCTGGAAGAAGTGACGGTTCAATCTAGTAACAAGCTAAGTCGTAAAGAGAGAAAAGCGAAAAACAAAAAAGAAGCTGAGGACAATTCTGCCCGATTAAGAAGCACAGTGACTCGTAACATCATGGTAGAATATTGGCAAAGCGTAGTAAACTACAAAGGCTATCAATACGACGGCATACAGGTAAAACTATACGGTGTAGACCAACTCAAATCTCTCCGGTTTGTAGAACTAGATAACAGACTGTACCTAAAACTAAGTGGCGAACAGTATTTTTTAGAGAAAAATGCTAAACACAACCGCCTAATACAAGTAACCAACCCTACCCTACTAAAAGTACTCAATGAGTAAAAAAATAACATTTTATAAATACCAAGGAACTGGAAATGATTTTATTATTACCAGTGATATATACGAAGTCTCTACCGAGCAAATTATTCAACTTTGCGATCGTAAGTATGGCATAGGAGCAGATGGTCTTATCGTACTGAAAAAAAGTGAATCCGTAGATTTTGATATGATGTACTATAATGCGGATGGTACAGAGAGCTTCTGCGGAAACGGCAGTAGATGTGCCGTAATGCACGCAAAGTATCTTGGCTGGACAGAAGACAAATGCCTATTCAACTCGAATGACGGTAAACATACCGCCATAATAGAAGGTGAAGAAGTTCGCTTGCAAATGCATGATGTAGACATGGTATTGGTAGAAGACGAAGGATACATCCTAAATACAGGATCTCCACACTATATTGCCTACACAGAAGAAATAGATGAGCTAGATCTAATAACAGCAGCACATGCTATTCGATATAATGAAACCTTTAGTGAAACGGGAATAAATGTCAATTACCTTGAAGCCCGTAACGGCATAATTTATATACGCACATATGAGCGTGGCGTTGAAAACGAAACCCTAAGTTGTGGCACAGGAGTAACGGCAGCTGCCATAGCACACTACTTAGAAAAAGAAAGTACACTAAAAAAGGTTTCACAGAAAATACAAACAAAGGGAGGGCCGCTCACAGTAACCTTTGAGAAGAAACAAAAGACCTTTGAAAACATATATCTCTGCGGACCAGCAGTACGAGTATACGAAGGTGAAATTGACCTATGATTTGGAGATGGACCAAACGTTTTTTTCTACTTGGAATAAGCATTCTGTCCGCTGTATTACTTGCTAACTATACGGCAAACCGCAGTGCAAGAGACCTCGTACACAACAGCATCAAAGATACCCCAACAAAAAAAGTAGGTCTATTACTGGGGACAGGAAAATTTCTTAGGAACGGACACATCAACCTTTTCTACAAATACCGCATAGACGCTACCATAGCACTCTATAAGGCTGGCAAAATAAAATACATACTAATAAGCGGAGATAATAGCCGCAAAGGATATGACGAACCTACCAATATGAAAGAGGACCTAATAGCTGCAGGTATCCCAGAAACCGTCATCTATTTAGACTACGCAGGTTTCAGGACGTTAGACTCTATTGTACGATGTAAGATGGTATTTGGTGAGCGTGATATACTAGTAATATCACAGCAGTTTCACAATGAGCGAGCACTCTATATAGCTGCAGCCAATGATATGACTGCCGAAGGCTTTAATGCCAAAACTGTAAGCAAACGATATGGTGCCAAAACCTACATACGGGAGTACCTAGCTCGCACCAAGATGTTTCTTGATCTTCTTTTTGGTAAAGACCCAAAATTCTTGGGAGAGGAGATAAAAATCGGGTAAAATAAAAAAATCTATTTTAGAGTCCCTAGTATCTTTAGGACTGACGCATGATAAAAATAACAACTGCCCTCATGACAATATTATCTAGCACTTAATCAATTGGACTATACTTTGGTTCCGGACTAAATACACTGTATTTCAGAATGCTTTAAAGGAGAATAGAATCCACTGTATTTCCTTAAATTTGCCATTCGAATGACAT
>TARA_B110000902_G_scaffold144368_1_pt1 | contig 23553 bp, 20 predicted proteins | sample TARA_B110000902 | Tara Oceans TARA_B110000902 (sample SAMEA4398009) | marine metagenome | biome: Polar Biome; feature: [SRF] surface water layer (ENVO:00010504); material: water (ENVO:00002006), including particulate matter (ENVO:01000060) such as... | depth 5 m | reverse complement strand
GAAGTTGGAAGTTGGAAGTTGGAAGTTGGAAGTTGGAAGTTGGAATCTGTTTCAATGAAAAGGTGAACGAGTCTAATATTTACAATCTTCTCAATCTAAATACTACCTCTCTCCATATTGCCGCTCTAAATCTCAAAAATCCAACAATCGAATCATCCAATTTCATTACTTTCGTGTTAACAATAGAATACAAGAAAAAATGAAGGTTTCATACAATTGGTTAAAGCAATATGTCGATACGGATTTGTCACTTGAAAAAATGGGTGAGATTCTAACGGATACTGGGCTAGAAGTGGAGGGGATTCACAAAATAGAAGCAGTAAAAGGTGGACTTGAAGGCGTTTTTATCGGGGAGGTTTTATCGATTGAGAAACATCCAGATGCGGACCGATTGAACGTAACAACTATTTCGATTGGAGGCGAACCACTTCAAATTGTTTGTGGGGCGTCAAATCTTGCTCTGGGAATTAAAGTTGTCGTTGCGACCGTTGGATGTACTTTATATCCTTCTCCAGAAGAAGCGTTCAAGATTAAGAAATCCAAAATTAGAGGCGTTGAATCGGCAGGTATGCTTTGCGCTGAAGATGAATTGGGACTTGGAAAAGGACACGATGGAATTATGGTTCTGGACAGTGAAGTTGAAGTTGGAATAAAAGCCGCTTCGTACTTTGAATTGGAAAATGATTTTGAAATCGAGATTGGATTAACGCCAAACCGTTCAGATGCACTAGGACATATTGGTGTTGCCCGCGATTTGGTTGCTTATTTGAATGTACATGATAAGGCTGGAAAGCAATTGATGTTTCCATCTGTAGATGCGTTCAAGGTTCAATCAAATGATTTAAAAATAGACGTTAGCGTTGAAGATAGTGAGCTTTGCCCAAGATATATGGGAACTACAATCAAAAGTGTTAAAGTGGAAGCTTCACCGGCTTGGTTGCAAAAGCGATTGAGAGCGATTGGGCTTTCACCAATCAATAATGTAGTAGATGTTACAAACTTTGTGATGCATGAGGTAGGAGCGCCATTGCACGCATTTGATGTAGCGAAATTGAATGGAAAAATTGTTGTAAAAACAGCAAATGACGGAGATAAATTCAAAACACTTGATAATGTAGAGCGCGATCTTGCATCAACAAATTTGATGATTACAAACGGAGAAGAAAATCTATGTATTGCTGGAGTATTGGGCGGAGCAGATTCCGGAATTAAAGATGAAACTACAAATGTATTCTTGGAAGCAGCTTATTTCAATCCAGTTTGTATTCGTAAAACCGCAAAGATGCATGGCTTGAATACCGATGCTTCGTTTCGTTTTGAAAGAAGTGTTGATCCGAACATTATTGATTATGCTTTGAAACGTGCAGCTCTTTTAATTCAAGAAGTTGCGGGAGGAACGATTGCAATGGATATCGTTGACACCAACTCTAAGCCTGTAGAAAATAAGAAAGTTGAATTTAGCTATACAAGATGTAATAAATTGATTGGGACTGAGGTTTCAAAAGAAATGGTAAATGAGATCTTATCCAATTTGGATTTGATTATCGTTTCGGATAACGGCGATACGGTTACAATTGAAGTTCCCACTTATCGTGTAGATGTTACCCGTGAAGCTGATGTTATCGAAGAAGTATTACGGATTTATGGATTCAATAATGTTCCTGTTCCGCAGAAATTAAATTCATCTATTTCGTATTTCGCGAAGCCAGATGTTGAGAAAGTTCAAAATGTGATTTCAGAAATGTTGGTAGGAATGGGATGCATCGAAGCATTGAACAATTCACTGACAAAATCAGAATATTCAAAAAAAATAGGAGGTGATGTAGTTTTGCCTGAGCGTAATGTGGAGATGTTAAATCCATTGAGTCTGGATTTAGATGTAATGCGTCAGTCGCTTATTTTTAATGCAATGGAAATGGTGGCGCGCAATCAAAACCGTCAAAATCCTGATTTGAAATTGTACGAATTTGGAAAGACATACCATAAATTTGATTCGGGGTATAAAGAAAATAGAAGATTAGTAATTGCACTTTCTGGAACTAAGGAAAAGGAAAGCTGGAAATCGAATAAAGACAATGTATCTTTTTACACGGTTAAAGGAATGGCTCTTAATGTATTTAAAAGACTGGGGTTAGCTGCTATGCTTAAGGAGAAAGCAATTAAGAGTTCTTTGCTGCAAGACGGTGTTCAATTGTACGTTTTGAAAAATAAAGTAGGTGAAATTGGATGGGCTTCGGACAAAATGAAGAAGCATTTCGGAATTAAGAACGATGTGTTTATCGCTGATTTAGATTGGGATATGATTATCGATAGCTTGAAGTTCTCAAAGATTAAATTCAGTGAACTTCCAAAAACATTCGCTGTTCGTCGTGATTTTTCTTTGTTATTAGACGTGAACGTGAACTTCTCAGAAATTGAGGAAATCGCGCGCGGTTGTGACAAGAAAATCTTAAAAGAAGTTGGACTGTTTGATGTGTATGAAGGAAATAATTTAGAAGCAGGTAAGAAATCTTATGCGGTTTCTTTTAAATTCCAAGACGCAGAACAAACATTGAAAGACAATCAAGTTGACGCGATTATGGAGAAGATTAGAACTTCTTTGGAAAGCAAACTCGGTGCTCAATTGAGATAATAGATAGGATGAATAAGAATTCTAAATTAGTAATCACTGGGATCGGAACGGACGTTGGGAAAACCGTTGTAAGTTCTATTATCGCAGAAGCTTTAAAAGCGTCTTACTGGAAACCAATTCAAGCAGGGGATTTGGACAATTCGGATTCAATCAAGGTCGATCGTTTTACAGATAACGTGACGGTTTTACCTGAAGCTTTTCGATTATCAGAGCCAATGTCACCGCATGCTGCTGCTGAGATTGATGGAGTTGAAATAGCTAAAGATGATTTGGATCTCCCTGAAGTCGGAGGTAATCTAATTATTGAAGGAGCAGGAGGGATTATGGTTCCTGTCAATTCAAATGGACTTACTTTCGCAGATATTATTGAACGCTGGAACTTGCCTACAATTGTCGTTTCTAGGCATTACTTGGGAAGCATCAACCATACTTTGCTGACTCTAGAGGTGCTTCAAAGCCGAGGGGTTACTATTGAAGGACTCGTTTTTGTTGGGGCTGAAAATAAAGCTACTGAAGAGATTATATTAAAATCGACGGGGGTAAAGTTTTTGGCACGAATCCCAATGGCAAAAGAATTGAATAAGACGTTTGTATTGGAACAAGCTGAATCAATTATATCTCTTTTGTAATTAATTGGAATTGATTTCTGCTGAACAAAGTTTAAACCTGCTTTTTTTTAAATATCTAAACAGACATTCTTCGTATACTTTTTCAAAAAGTTCAGGCCCCAAAGTTTTATGTAATTCCATCTCCTTGTGGTATGCAATTCGTGAAAGTTCATTCTCAGTCATTTTAAGTAGTATTTAGGTTTACTTATTAAGTAAGAAAAAATTATCCCACAATTTTTCGAATGGAAAAAATAGTGCCAATACAATGTTAATCCTTGTGCCTTTTGTGCCTCCGCGGTTAAAAAGCAAATACAGCTAAGAAAAAAATCAACTCAACTCCATAGAACTTTTAACTTTGCACCATGAGCGAACTTACCCAGAAAGACAAAGCCCACGTTTGGCATCCATTCACTCAGCACCACACCGCTGGCACGCCGCTTGAGATTGTCAAAGCCAAGGGCATTTACCTAACCGATTCTGAAGGGAAAGAATACATTGACGCGAACTCATCTTGGTGGGTAAATACGCACGGTCACGCCCATCCGCATATAGGTGAAGCAATCAATAATCAATTTAAAACGATTGATCATATTGTATTCGCAGGAGTGACACACCCAAAGGCAGTTGAACTCGCAGAGCGCACTGTCGGCTATATGCCAGAAAATTTAACTAAAGTATTTTTCTCGGATAATGGATCAACAGCTGTTGAGATTGCAATGAAAATGGTGATTCAATATTGGCACAATAAAGGAGAAGGGAAACAACGTTTTTTAGCAATGCAAGGCTCGTATCATGGCGACACGTTCGGTGCAATGTCTGTTGGAGAAAGAGGGTATTTCAATGCTCCATTTGAACCCTTATTCTTCGATTCCGATTACATTGATTTCCCAAACGGTAATAATGAAGATTCAATTCTAGAAAAAGCTGAATCTCTTTTTGCCTCAGGAGAATTTGCGGGAATGATTATTGAACCATTGGTGCAAGGAGCTGCAGGAATGCGAATGTATTCACCCCAATTCCTAGATCAACTGAGTACTTTGGCGCACCAGCACAATGTCCTTATCATCTTTGATGAGGTAATGACGGGTTACGGAAGAACGGGAAAATTATTCGCTATGGATCATTGTTCAGTAAAACCAGACTTAATAACACTTTCGAAGGGCTTAACGGCAGGAGTGATGGCGCTTGGATTAACCGTTGCTTCAGATGAAATCTACAACGCGTTTTTAGGAGACGAAACAACCAAAGCACTCTTACACGGGCATTCGTTTACTGCAAATCCGATCGCGTGTGCAGTTGCATGTGCAAATTTAGACCTCTTTGAGCGGAAAGAAACGTGGGAGACAATAGAGTCAATTGGGAATTGGAATGCTGAATTCGCATTTGAACTTGGTGAATTGGATTGTGTTGAAAATATCAGGCAACAAGGAACCATTTTGGCTTTTGAAATAAAAACGGGTGAGGGGAATACGTATTTTTCAGACATAAAAATGCAAGCCTACAATCACTTTTTGAAAGATGGAATCCTGCTGAGACCTCTAGGAAATGTGATTTTTGTGAATCCGCCTTATTGTATAGCAAAGGATGAATACCAAAAAATTGAAACTTCAATTCTAGACTTCCTAACTCCTAACTCAAGGCATTAAATAACTTCCCAACTTAAAACTTCAACTTCTGTTATTTTATTGTTAATTCCAATCGGTTTACAATTATATGCGCGCACAGTACGTTCTAATTGTATAAACCAGATAAAACCAAAAACATGAAGCCAGTAAAAAAGCCATTAATGGCGCTCTTTGTAGCGTTGTTTATTTCCGGCGTCGTAGGAGCGACAGGAATTAAATTTGAAAAATTAACGCTCAAGCAAGGACTTGAAAAAGCAAAAAAGGAAAACAAGAAATTTTTTATTGATGTCTACGCCACTTGGTGCGGTCCCTGTAAATACCTGGACAAGTCAGTGTTTACCGATCAAGATTTAGGAGACTTTATGAATGAAAATTTCGTGTGTCTCAAACTTGATGGTGAGCTGGCAGATGGTGAAAGCCTCATGATTGAATTTAACTTAAACTCTTATCCAACGATGCTGTTTCTTTCTCCAGAAAGAGCGCTTGAAAAGAAAATCGTTGGTGCTGTTAGTGCGTCAGAAATTCAGAGAGTTGGAACGAATGTTCTGAATCCAGAATCAACGGAAATCTATAAGTTAAAGAAGAGATATGACAGCGGAGATCGTGATCGGACATTTATGCTTGAGTATATTAAAGAGACCATAAGTGAAGAAATCGATGCGGTACCTTTGGCAATAAGTTTTTTAGAGCACCATCCGAAATTATCCCTCGAAAATGAAGATGATTTTCTGATTTTCTATTTGACTTCTGATGACTTGAGTGATAAAAACGTAAGTAAGTTCCTGGGGTCAATTGATAAATACAATGGGCTACATGAAGAGTATTCATCAAGAAAAGTTATGGCTATTATCGGGCAGTTAATGGATGATTCTTTGGAGAATGGGGACTCAGAGATCTTTAAAGACGGAATCGATATCGTTTACGAGGCGTATGCGCTTGTTCAAAATGAAGATGCTTACTCAAAGACAGAATTACTGGATGTAATGCAAAATTATTTCGATGAAAATGTCGAAGAATAAAGAAATTCGAGCGGTTTGTTTATCGATGAACCGCTCTTAATTAATCTTTAATCGATTGCTGTTTCTTGGATAGATTCTTTAATTAGTCTAGCAGCAATTCTCATTTCTGCCTCAGTAATATTCAAAGGAGGAGACAATCTAAAGCTATATGGATGGGATAAGAACCAAAAGCTAATCAAGCCTTTTTCCAAACATCTTTTTACAACTTTTTCTACGCGTTCGAACGATTCCATGTCAAAAGCGTACATCATTCCAATTCGACGGATTTCAAGAATTTCAGGTTCGTTGGACAATAGATCTTCTAGCAATTTTCCCAATCGTTCAACTTCTGAGAAATCAATTTCATCGGTTATTACTTGCAAACATGCGTCGGCTGCAGCGCAAATAACAGGGTGGCCTCCAAAAGTTGTGATATGTCCCAACATTGGATTGTGTGTGAATTCCTTCAACTTACTTGAAGATGAAACTAATGCTCCGATGGGCATTCCGCCACCTAGCGCTTTCCCTAGCGTTAATAGGTCTGGAACAACATTGAAATGCTCAAAAGCAAATAGTTTCCCCGTTCGACCAATGCCGCATTGAATTTCATCGAAGATTAATTGTGCTCCTGTTTCCGAACATTTAGCTCTCAAGGCCATCATGAAGTCTTTGTACGGAATTCGAACTCCAGCATCTCCTTGCACGGTTTCTATTATTACTCCAGCGGTTTTGTTTGTAATTTGATCCAAGTCTGAAATTGAATTGTAATTCAAAAAACGAACATCAGGCAACAAAGGTCGAAATGCTTCTTTCTTCGTTTCGTTTCCAGAAACACTTAGAGAACCGTGTGTGCTTCCATGGTAAGAGCCTCTAAACGAAATGAGTTCAGTTCTTCCAGTTATACGTTTTGCAAGTTTTAGAGCTGCCTCGTTGGCTTCTGTTCCTGAGTTTACAGTATAAACGCAATCTAGTGATTCGGGAAGTAATGCCGTAAGTCGTTTGGCAAAATTGAGTTGAGAATCTTGAACAAATTCACCGTAAACCATAACATGAAGGTGGCGGTCAACTTGGGCTTTGATCGCATCTTTCACCAGCGGATGATTGTGGCCAATATTGTTTACTGCAACACCAGCAATCATATCCAAAAAAGACTTTCCGGCTTTATCGTAGATGTAAATGCCTTCCGCATTCTCAACTTCTATGAGGTATGGAAACGGGTTTGTTTGTCCCTGAAATGATAAAAAGTCTTCTTTGTTACTCATCGATTTGTTCTGCTCCTTGGTCTGTTTTGTTCTCTTTTCCCGCCTTTACCAGGTTTTCTAGCTCCCTGATTAGGTCGGACCTGTGACCAATCGTTCAATTACTTTTTCCGCTGCAGCAACAACATTTGCCGTATCGATTCCGTATTTCTTCATCAATTCATCCGGTGTTCCACTTTCTCCAAACGTATCGTTTACGCCAACGTATTCTTGTGGAACTGGATTTGATCTCGAAAGTAATTGTGCAATTGAATCACCCAAACCTCCATTAATCATGTGTTCCTCAGCAGAAACAACACATCCAGTTTTCGCTACAGAGTCTAAGACAGCTTTGTTGTCAAAAGGTTTAATCGTATGCATATTTATTACTTCAGCAGAGATTCCTTTTTTGGCCAATTCTTGAGCCGCTTCGATTGATTTCCAAACCAAATGTCCACAAGCGATGATAGTTACATCCGTTCCTTCGATTATTGTATCCGCTTTCCCAATTTGGAAATCAGCATCTGGTTTTACGAAAATTGGAACTGATGGTCTACCAAAACGCAAGTAAACAGGCCCTTCAAGATCTGCGATTGCAATTGTTGCTTGTTTCGTTTGGTTAAAATCACAAGGAACAATAACAGTCATGTTTGGAAGCATTTTCATCATTCCAATGTCTTCTAAAACTTGATGTGTCGCGCCATCTTCACCTAAAGTAAGGCCCGCATGTGAAGCACATATTTTTACATTTTTTTGAGAATATGCAATCGATTGACGAATTTGATCGTAAACCCGACTTGTTGAAAAATTGGCGAATGTTCCAGTGTATGGAATTTTCCCTCCAATCGTCATTCCTGCTGCGATTCCCATCATGTTGGCTTCAGCAATTCCAATTTGAAAAAAGCGCTCAGGGAATTCGTCTTCAAATGCATTCATCTTTAAAGATCCAGTAAGATCAGCACAAAGTGCTACAACATCTTTATTTCGTTTTCCTATTTCTAGAAGTCCTTCACCAAAGCCAGATCTTGTGTCTTTCTTTCCCAATACTTCGATTTCAATAGTTTCTGTCATAATTGTATAGATGTAGTTTTATTCGAATTTATTCTAAAGTTCTTCTCTAAGGTGTACTCAGATTTTTTTAGATTTTTCTGGCGGTAAACGAGTCGATAGGCCCCAGGTTGTAATTGATACTTTCCAAATTTAGTTCCGTCTTCCAGATTACATACCCAGTCAAAAGTTCCGTTGTCATTTTGAGTGAATATTTGACCCGTAATAGCTGATCCAGCTGTATATTTAATCCACCCAGGGGCTTTTATATTTATGGAAGCTTTTAAGCTTTGTTCAACATTGACAGAAACATAAATTCTAGGAAGCGTAAGAATCTCAACATTGTACCAACCAACAAGATACTTATCTGTACCTCCTATTTTCTGAGTGTTCAGAGTCTTTGGGTCTTCTTGTAAAGTTATTCGTGCATCCACCTGATAAGGTTTGGCTGCATTAAGCCAACGAATTTGAATTTCGCCTTGGCCGGCATCAACTTCAATCGTATTGTGCGTATTCTTTAAGATCGTAATATCCTTCTTTTCAATTCTTGGCGTTGTATTTACGACCAAATCGTATTTATACGCTGGGTCAAGAATTAACGTATCGGGATTTCCATAAAGGTTGATCGTATGGGCGAAAGTGTACTTCAAATTCGCAGTTCCGGCTTCATACAAGAACATCGTCACGTCTGTTTCATTGGGCGATCCATCAACAGTATTAAGATTGATCTGCGTTGTTGTGTTTAATAAAGCTTTGTTAACGACCGATTGCAAGACTTTTGCGAAAGCGTCTTCAGTTTCGGCATCCGTAAAGTTTCCGATGCAATTGAATTTTTCAAGATAAGACAAGTCAAGTCCCAGTCCGATAACGAAAGGAGTAACATTAACGTCTTTGTCTTTCAGCTTTTTGGCAATCACGCAAGGATCATTGTCACATGCTTCTAAACCATCTGTAATTAGAATGATAATGTTTCTACCGGTAGCATCTGGAAAATCGCCTGCTGCTGCTTCTAATGATCTCGCAATTGGCGTTGTTCCCTTGGCTTGAATCGATTTAATTCTGGATTTGATTCGTTGGTGATTGTTCTTTCCAAATGGTACTTCAAGTTTCGTGTCGTCACAATCTTGAAATGTTGCTGTAATCGGCGATTGATGTCCGTAAACGCGCAGTGCTATTTCCAAATTGGGCGTGCCTTCAAGTCCTACAACCGTCTTAGCCAAAAGATCTTTCGCCGTTTCAATTCTCGTTTTATCTCCCCAATGAGCGTTCATACTATTCGATGCGTCTAGAATAAACAAGATTCTTGTCAATTCCGTCTCCTGTCCGAATGAAATCGAACTAAGAACAGTAAATACTATGAGTAGAAATTTTTTCAATTAATAATCTCCTAAAGTTTCTTCCAATTGTCCTAAAGCGCTTGTAAGTTGTTCGTCGTTTGGAGCAGCACCGTGCCACTTGTGCGTTCCCATCATATAGTCAACTCCTTGTCCCATTTCTGTAGCCATAACGATCATAATAGGCTTTCCCTTGCCGGTCAAGCTTTTTGCTTTCGCCAATGTTGCTCTAATTTTATCAATATTATGACCATCCATTTCAAGTACTTCCCATCCAAAAGCTTGCCACTTTTGAGTTAGGTTACCTAATGAGATGATGTCTTCCAAATCTCCATCAATTTGTCTTCCGTTGTAATCTATTGTTGCAATTAGGTTGTCAACCTTTTTGGCAGAAGCATAAAGTGCCGCTTCCCAAATTTGACCTTCTTGCATTTCTCCATCTCCATGAAGTGTATATACCAAACTATCGTCTCCGTTCAATTTCTTTGTTGCAGCAGCTCCAATACCAACGGATAATCCTTGTCCTAAAGAACCAGAAGCCATTCGAATCCCTGGCAAATGATGGTCTGTAGAAGGGTGACCTTGAAGACGTGTTCCAAGTTTTCTAAACGTTGCAAGTTCTGGAACAGGGAAATAATTTGATCGAGCTAGTACGCTGTACCAAACTGGTGAGATGTGACCATTTGATAAAAAGAACAAGTCTTCTCCTGTACCGTCCATCTTGAAATCGGTAGGATTGTGATTCATCGTATCAAAGTAAAGTGTCGACAAGAAATCAGCGCAACCTAATGAACCACCTGGGTGTCCAGAGCTTACTGCTGCTACCATTCTAACAATATCTCTTCGAACTTGAGATGCTACTTTCGCTATTTCGTTTGACTCCATTGATTCGGCTTTGGTTGTAAGTGTTTTATTCGCTACGAATTTAAGTTTTATTACTAAATCCTAAGGGTTAAGAAAGACGAACTTATTAGCAATTTATAACGACTTATGCACAATCGAAAGAATAAAAATGAGTACTAATAATAGGATTTAGCGCCTGTAAATAACTGTTTGTATTTTCGCTTTTTTTCGGATTAAATGTTAAATTTATAATGCTTAAGTAAATGAATCCGTTGTTAAAGGTTAAAAAAAACAACCCAGCCAACCTTTTTTCTTGAAAATGAGTCTAGTATTTAGAACTAAAATAGAATCATGAAACTAATTACCACCTTGTGTTTTTCGTTTTTCCTAGGAGCGGCATCTTTTTCGCAAGAAATTGACCAAAGACTTTTATCAAAGTATACTTCTACTGAATTGAATGAAATGATGGAAAGCTCTCCCAAAGAATATGCTCTATTGGATTATGCTTTGGACAATGCTATATACTTTTCGAAAGGAATTGGAGAGAAGACAAATCAATTGCAAACGATTAGTATGCCTGCTGAAGGTGCTAATTTTATTGATTTAGGACTTGAGATCCAAGATAAAAATCAGTATTTTCAAATTTCTGGAGATGACCGATTGCTCGTGATTAAGTCAAAGGTAGTGTTGAATTACGAAATGCAAAAGAAGTAGAACGATGAAAAAATTTATTAAATTTCTTGCAGTTTGTTTATTCGTAATGACTACTCTAAACAGTTTCGGACAAATTGTTTTGATGGGAGACCCCGGTTATTCAGAAGCTAATCCTGCTGATTGTAGCACCTTTGGTGTTGGAGCACAGAACTTCTACGATGATGGAAACGCAGCGAATTATTCGGCCAATTTTAATGATACTACGGTATTCTGTCCGGATTTGACACTTGGAACGAAGATGACACTTACATTCGCAATCAATGCGGGGTTCGAGTTTAATGTTGATCCATCGGATTCAATTTATGTATACGACGGACCTGACACTTCATCCCCATTATTGGGAGTTCACAATTCCGGAACTGATCCAAACGGATTTGCATATACAGCGAGTTGGAACAATTCAAGTGGTTGTTTAACCGTTGTCTTTATTTCTGACGCTGGACCCTCTGAAGGATCAGGATGGATAGCGAATGCACAATGTGGAAATCCAAATCAACCATTCGAACCGCACATAGAGGCATTCATTAATGGTGTCGGCGCAAATGCACTAAACCCTATTGATACAGGTTTTGTTGATGTATGTTTTGGTGACAGTATCTTGTTGGTAGCGAAACCAATCTTCCCGAACTCTCTTGAATCAACAGGGTTTGGATATTCTCAAAATTTAACCAACGTTGATTTCGATTGGTATATCAGTGATGGTGGAACATATCCTAACAACGATTCAATTTGGTTCATCCCTCCAACGAGAAATGGATTCTTAATTGATTTAAAAATATCAGATAACTTCCCTCAAATTGAGCGAATGCTTTGTAAAGTGAGAGTTTCACAATTGCCAAGTTTCGCAGGAACAGGTCCTCAAGAAGATACAGTTTGTTTAGGACAGAATACCAATTTAATTGGTGGTGTTACTCCTACAGATACTGTTGGTATTGATATTCCCGCTGGACAATTCCAATTGGGCGGTTCATTTGCTGGATTAACGTATTTACCAGATGGATCGGGCGCTCAATACCAAGCACCAATTGATATCGGCGGTTTTCCACAAGGCGCTGTAATTTCAAATGCGCAAGATTTAAATCAAGTGTGTATTACAATGGAACATTCGTATTTGGGAGATTTAGAAATAGCCCTTGAATGTCCGAATGGAACTCAAGTGCCATTGGTTAATTCTTATGGACCAGGATTTATACCGGGAGGAACAAGTGGTGGTAATACTTTCCTAGGTCATCCATTTGATGATATTGGTGGCGGTGGTGCTGGTGAAGGTTGGGAATATTGTTTTAGTACAGTTTTCAATACAATTGCTGGTTCAATGACTGCAAACTTGGGAAACATTATCGCAGTTCCGTTTATTCCTGCAAATCCTCCAACGCAACCTGTTGATTGGTCGGCTGGAAATTCAATTGATCCTTCTGTAACGTATGAGCCAGAAACTTCATTTGCGAACTTTGCCGGATGTCCAATTAATGGTCAATGGACAATTATTGTTCAGGATAATTTAGGGACGGATGACGGTTGGATTTTTGAGTGGGGATTGTTCTTCGATCCTTCTTTCTTCCCTGGAACTTCGGGTTACCAAAACACAGTAGTTACTGAAGATTGGTCTTCTGACTCAACAATTATTTCAGGACAAAACGATACGCTATTGGTTGTTCAGCCAAATGCACCTGGGAATTATGGATATACATACAACATTACTGATGATTTTGGATGTGATTATGATACAACAGTATTCTTATACGTTCTTCCTCAACCGGTGATTCAAAATGACACTATTGGTTGTAACTTAGGCGTTTTTTTACAAGGAACTGAATCCTACAATGGTGGTGTATGGAGTTCTGCTGATACTTCAATTAATTTTGATCCAAACCAGTTTACTGAGAATCCTCAAGTATATACTTCAACTCCGGGGACGTATGAAATAACATATACGGATAACGCATGTAGCACTCCAGTAACAATGGAAGTGACCTTCCCACCTTATGTCTGGGCAGCATTGTCTGATACAGTGCTATGTTATGGAGTGGAATACGAATTGGATCCAGCGCAAGAAGCTTCGGCAACAACTTGGGATTGGAATACGGGTAGCTCAGATTCAATGATTGTAGTTACAGAACCTGGCGTTTATACCGTTACAGCATCCAATATTTGTCATTCGGGCACGGCTTCAGCTGCAATAGGGTACAAACTTTGTGATATTATTGTTCCTAATATTGTCTCATTATCATCTGCGGTAGGAAACGATATTTGGTTTGTGCAATCAGAAGGGATTCAATCATTCGAATGTAATATTGTAAACCGTTGGGGGAACAATATTTATTCTTTCGATAGCACTACTGGTGGGTGGAATGGTAGAGATAACAATGGAAACATTGTCAGCGAGGGAACGTATTACTATATCATTAATGCTGTTCTCGAAGGCGGCGAACCACTTACAAAGCAAGGATTTATTCAAGTAGTTCATTAACCATTAGAAAATAAGTGAGAAGGGTGGCCAATCGGTCACCCTTTTTTTATGTTCTTATGCGAAGTATCTGAATTTCTTCGTTAGATTTATACCAAACAATCCCAATGAAAAATATCGGAATTAATGGTTTCGGAAGAATCGGAAGGTACTTCACTAGAATGTCATTAGAGAATGATAATGTAAATGTAGCAGTCGTCAATGACTTGGCTGATATAAAAACACTTGCACATTTGTTTAAATACGATAGTGTTCATCGCGGATTGAAATATGAATTCAAAATTGAAGGAAACAAGCTCGTTTTTGAGAATGGAAAAACAATTCTATTCATCAGCGAAAGAAATCCTGAAAGCATAAAGTGGGCGGAATTGAATGTTGATTTTGTTTTAGAATCCACAGGAGTATTTAGAACAAGAGAACTTGCTTCGAGGCATTTTGTGGGTGGCGCTAAAAAAGTTATTTTATCTGCCCCACCTCAAAGTTCTGAGATTAAGACAGTCGTTTTAGGGGTGAATGATAATTTGCTGTCACCTGATGATAAAATTGTCTCTAATGCCTCCTGTACGACAAACTCAGCCGCTCCAATGCTAAAGGTCATGATGGAAATGTGTGAAATTGAAAGCGCGTTTATTACAACAGTGCACAGTTATACCTCCGATCAACGATTGCACGATGCGCCTCACAAAGATTTAAGAAGAGCAAGAGCTGCGGCCGAATCAATTGTTCCAACAACAACTGGAGCAGCAAAGGCGTTGGCAAAGATTTTTCCAGAACTGGAAGGTCACATCGGAGGGTGTGGAATTAGAGTTCCCGTTCCAGATGGTTCAATGACTGATTTAACGTTGGTTGTAAAGAACCCACCGACCGCTGATGAAATTAACAAAGCCATGCGTGAAGCCGCAAGCGGAAGCCTAAAAGGAATAATGGCTTACACGGAAGACCCAATTGTTTCCGTCGATGTTATTGGCAACCCAAACAGTTGTATTTTCGATTCACAACTTACCAGTGTAATCGGTAACATGGTTAAAATAATGGGTTGGTACGATAACGAAGCAGGCTACTCGAACCGTTTACTTGATCTCGTCCAGAAAATTTAAAGCCAACTAGAAACCAGAACTTGAAAACACTCATCTTCATAACTTTATTCTTGACCTTTACAATTCATGTAAACGGACAGAATAATTTTGGATCATTGAGTAGCAATTATACGCCAACCAATAGTCTTTATATTAATCCTTCATCTATTTTGGATGCGAAAGTATGGTTGGACATCAATTTGTTTGGGGCTGGTTCATACACCAATAATAATCTTGTTTACCTCAGAGATCAAAGGTGGTATGACATCACCAAAGACGTTATCAATGATGACATTCGGCTAACGGAAGATGATATAGGCTACAATCAAGGTAAGAACAAGTACCATGCGTTTAATAAAAGTTTTGCAACGGGTCCCTCAGCTGTTTGGAGTCAAGGAAATCATGCCGCAGCTATTTCAACTGGAGCTAGAAGTTATTTAGGCGTCCGAACACTTCCTGAATACGCGGGTAATTACATTGAAAATGGAGTTCAAAATTATGTTCTTCAACACGACATTGATTATACAGTGAAAAATTTGAAGGTTGCAGCTTTGGGGTTTGGAGAAATTAAAGGGACTTACGCATATACCTTTTTCAAGAGCCGTCAACATATGTTTATGGGGGGAATTAGCCTGTCTAAGTTGTTTTCAATTGGCGGCGGTGCAATCAATATTTACGACGCTCAATTCTTTGTCGATAACGATAGTCTATTGCCAATTGCGCATTTTGAAGGTGATGCAATGTATACGCCGAACGTTGATCTCAACCCCAAGGGCGGTTGGGGATTGGATCTTGGGTTCACCTATCAGAAAATGAAAGGGAATGCGAGAAGTTATTTCCCCAATTCAAAAAAAATGGGATGTAATTCTATGCCGTATTTATACAAACTTGGAGTTTCAATAATGGATATTGGTTCAGTTAAATTTACAGAGGGTCAGTATTTGTTTTCTGGATACAATTTCGATAATTACACTTGGGTAGATTACGCTAATCAAGATGTTGATACAAATAATTATACAACAGTATTCGAAGATGCGGAGACAAATATAACACAAGGTCAAGTACGAAAGCAAAACAAAATTAGATTGCCAACATTTGCTTCGGTTCAATTCGACTTTAACTTATGGGCATCGAAGATTTATTTGAATGCGACTATTGTCCAGGGGATTCCAGTTCCGAAAAGACGTTTTGGGATCCGTCATGCAAACAGTTTTAGCCTCACGCCTCGTTTTGAATCGTTTTTTTTTGATTTTGCACTTCCATTCAGCTTGTATGAGTATATATATCCTCAAATGGGTGCTTCTGTTCGCTTAGGGCCTATTACAATCGGTACAGATAAGCTTTGGAGCTGGATTCAAACGCATGACATATACGGTGCCGACATCTACGTTCATGTAAAGATTCCATTCAGGTATAATCCTAAATGCAGATCAAGAATGAAATCATCGAGGGGTTCGAGATCGAGATCAAGAGACCGCTCTCCAACAAAATGTACGATTTAGGTTAAGGCAATTCAAGAACCCATCCTTTTGGAGCTCCATCCTGAACATTTGACATGTCTGCTTGAGCCTCTGCTCTTGTTGCATAAGATTGCACGCTTACAATGTTTTGTGCACCTCTAGCAAAGGTTTTTGCAGGATATCCCATTCCTTTCAGCTTTTCAACAAGACGGTTCGCATTTTCAATTGAGCCAAATGCGCCAGCCACAATATGGAAAGGCTGATTGTTTGATCCGTTTCTTACCGTTGCAGGTTTAGGCTGAGGTTCTTGTGTTTCTTCAATAATAGGATTTGTTTCTTGGTTTTCAGTATCAATAACTTCCGCGTCAGGATATGCATCCATTTCGTCGTCGATTACTTCTTGAGGCTCTTGGTCTTCATCAGCTATCGTTTCTTTGAACTCGTCTAACTCTAAGGGTTTGTCCTTTTTCTCTTTAGTATCTGCCAAGAAGGGTACGTGCTGTTTTAAGTTCTCATAATCTATTGTGAAATATGTTCCGCCTGCAATGATCAACAATAAAATCACCATCAACATATAGAAACCAACACCTCGTTTTTTCTTAAGTTTTCTTTCGGCTTTCTCTTTCTTAAGTTTTTCTAATTTCTCAGTCGTTTTTGAAAGTTCCTCCTTATCAGCTATATTCATTTCCTTTTTAGGAGCTGGAGCTGCCGGCGTTACTGGAACTAAGACTGGGACTACTTTCTTCTCATTTGCTTTTGGCATTTCATCCTTTGGCGCTAATTTATTCTTCTCGACTGGAGCTTTTTTAGGTTCTGCTTTTTCTTCTGCTTGGGGCTTTTCAACAGGAGCAAATTTTGGTTCAGATGTCTTAGCAGGTGCTTCATTTTTTGGAATTTCTGTTTTCGGTTCTTCAACTACAATTGGAGCAGCTTTTGGAGTTTCTTCTGCAACTGGTGCAGCTTTATCAGCTTCCCAATTCTCAAATTCGATATCACCATCTGCGCCTTTTCTGAACTTTCCAAATTGAAACATATCATAGGAGTCACCTTTGTCCAAAGAAGTCTTAATTTCTCTAACGTGCTTGGCAACAATATTCTTTGCTTCGTTTTCTTCAATTCCTTCTTTGGCGGCAATATGCTCGGATAATTTTCCATCATCGTGCTTTAAATAAGGCATAAACATTACCTCATCTGTTGTCGCATTTGTGATTGTCAATGCTCCTAGGCCAGGGATAATAATCGTGTTTGTTTCTTTGAGAATTTGCAGTAAATATTGATCCATAGTTATAGTATTGAGGATATTGAAAATACAAAAAAAATCAGAACAATTCTGAAAATTTGAATGTCTTATCTAATCGAACGCCTTTGTCCGTGTTCGTTACAGTTGCAAGTTCGTTTGTGTGATCATGTTCCATAAACAAAATAAGTTCACTGTCTGCAGCCTTTCTTAGAAACGTTTCTTTTTCATTTAATGTAAGAAGCGGTCTGGTATCATATCCCATCACATATGGAATCGGAATATGGCCAACACTTGGAAGTAAATCTGCCATAAAAACCAATGTCTTGCCTTTGTAATGAATGTGAGGGATCATCATGCTTTCGGTATGTCCATCAACGAATAGAACATCGAAATTGTTGAACACATTCGTTGTGTAATCGCCAGTACGCTCAATAAATTTAAGTTGACCACTCTCTTGAATCGGCATGATATTCTCTTTCAGAAAGGAGGCTTTTTCTCGCGGATTAGGTTCAGTCGCCCATGTCCAATGTTTCTTGGTGCTCCAATAGGTAGCGTTCTTAAAGACAGGCTCAAAACCCGTTTGGTCTTTGTTCCATTTAATCGCTCCACCGCAATGATCAAAATGCAAGTGCGTTAGAAAAACATCCGTGATATCATCTAGACCGTAACCCAATCGTTTCAAGTTCGGTTCTAAGCTGTTCTCATCAGACAAATAATAATGCGAAAAGAATTTTTCAGCCTGCTTGTCTCCAATCCCCGTATCCAATAAAATCAATCGGTCTTCATCTTCAATAAGCAAAGACCGCATCGACCAATCGCACATATTGTTGCTGTCTGCAGGGTTTGTTCGTTGCCATAACGATTTTGGAACGACACCAAACATAGCACCTCCATCGAGTTTGAAATTGCCAGTATTTAATGGGTGAATTGTCATTTGTGTTGATTTAATTTGAAAAGTAGAGAATTCCTATTGCTAATATAGCAGAAATCAATCCTATAATTTTTTGCTTGGATGCATTTTCTTTGAAGGCGATAAATCCAATCATAGATGAAAGCAAGACAACGGATACATTTGTTATTGCTAAAACCGTTGAGTCTTGCCATCCCGTTGTGCTGTATGAAAGAATCAATAGGTAAATTGAAAAGAAATTTGGGATGCCTAAAAAGATTCCTGCAATGACGTTTTTAATTTGAAATTTGGAACTGCCATTTATGAATTTCACAATCAAAATGAGAAAACCTATAATTCCAGCCATTCCTAGTCCGATAGCTGAAAATAGTGCTGTTGACATTGAGCCCAATTCATAATTTTGAACGTAATTCAATGTGAAATCGAGTGCTCCACTTCCAAAAAACAAGAGGAGTAACATCCAGGTCGCATTCGTTTTACTTCCTTTTGAATAAGACACTAAAAAGACGCCGAGAATTGCGAATAGAATCCCAAGAACTTTAATAATATTGAAGCTTTCGGAATAGCCAATAATCATCAAAATGATCGAAATGGCCATACTCATTTTTACAGCAACAGAGGTGGATGCAACACCATTGATTTGAGCGCTTTTAGCCATAATGAAGAACAATCCGATGAATAGAACTGCGCTGATTGCTGCATAAACCATCCAACCTGTTTCTTGCATTGATTTTGGATTCCATTGATTTCCATAAAGACTAAACCCAATAAGGAAAGCCATGAAATAGTTAAAAACGATGGCCTGAAAGGTGTCGATTTTGTGCCGATCAAATAATTTAAAAAGAACAAAGATTAGACTTGAACTTATGACCGAAAAGATTAATGCAATCATTGATTCTTATAATGTTTAAGTGTGTCACCAAAGAATAGTTCTTCAGTAAATGTTCCTGTTATTTTTGGTGCTTTTGTTCCCTTTTCAAAAATTCCTTGCCCCACAATAATGCAGGCTTCGTCCCAAAGGTTGGCATCGATGAAAGATTGTAATGTTGTCGCTCCGCCTTCTATAAAAACAGATTGAATTTCTTTTTCATAAAGCGTATTTAATAGTGTTTGAGGATTGATTTCATCGAATTGGATGTATTCCAAGCCGTCCAAATTTTCTACTTTTTTGGTATTGATCACGATCGTATTTGCCTCGCTATTGAAGACATTGTAATCCAAAGTCAATTGCGCTTGGCTATCGATAATAACACGGATTGGATTTGTTCCAGCAACTTCCCGAACTGTCAATGTAGGATTGTCCGCCTCTATAGTTTTTCTTCCCACCAAAATAGACATGTGTTCCGATCTCCACTTGTGAACTCTTAATTTTACTTCGGGAACAGAAATCCAGGTGACTTCACCCTTAGAATTTGATTCCTTCGCTATCGGATCTTGATTGTCAATTAATCCATTGGTTGTTTCCGCCCATTTTAAAAAAACGAAAGGTCTTTTCTTTTCATGAAATGTGAAGAAGTGCTTGTTCAATGCCCTGCATTCTTTTTCTAGAACACCTATAGTGAAGTCAATTCCAGTATTTTTTAGTTTTTCAACTCCTTTTCCACTCACTTTATCAAAGGTGTCTGAACAGCCAATTACGACGCGCGAAAAATTATGGCGCACCAATAAATCTGCGCATGGTGGTGTTTTTCCAAAATGTGCACATGGCTCTAGTGAAACATAAATCGTAGCTTCAGAAAATAGAGATTGGTCTTTTACAGAATTAACCGCGTTGACTTCTGCATGTGCTTGGCCGTATTTTTCATGATAACCTTCTCCAATAATTTTCCCGTTATGTACAATGACAGCTCCAACGAGAGGGTTCGGAGCAACGTGCCCATTTCCTTTTCTCGCCAGTTCTAGGCAACGATTCATGAAGTGACTATCAGAGTTCATGGAGCGAATTTACGTATAAAAAAGGCGAAATTTTGACAATCATTTCTATTTTAGTGCAGCCCTTAACGGATCTAATTCATGAAAATCATTTCGCTTATTGAAAAGGCATTCAAATCGCTGATGCCATCACCTTTCTCGATTGCATTGGTATTGACTGCAATTACGTTCACGTTGGCTTGGGCTTTTACGGATTCAGAAGTTTCTGGCTTGGACCGTGGAGGAGAAATTTTAGGATTTTGGAGTGACGGTTTGTGGGCGCAAGGACTTCTTGCATTTGCAGTTCAAATGATGTTAATGCTAGTATTGGGACACGCCCTTGCCTTGACAAAACCTGTCGATCGATTTATTGGTTATGTAACGCAATTTTGCACGAGCACTGCTAATTCGGCGGCTTTAGTTACGCTTCTTACAGTTCTTGTTTCTTTATTCAATTGGGGATTGGGGCTTATTTTCGGAGCCATTCTCGCGCGGAAAGTTGGAGAACATGCAGCAAAAAAAGGAATCAAATTAAATTATGCTTTGATTGGTGCTGCAGGCTACAGTGGTTTAATGGTATGGCATGGCGGAATATCTGGAACAGCACCTTTGAAGGCCGCTGAGAATAACAGTATCACTGAAATGATGAAAGGGGTGGTCGATCCGTCGCAATTGGTTGAATATCCAAGTTCAATTTCCATGGATCAAACGATTTTTAGTCCGATGAATTTGACTGTGATGTTGATGCTCGTGGTTCTTCTTCCTGCATTTATGTATGTGCTTGGGAAGAAGTCTGAAAAGGAGAGTGTGTTGCCAAGTATTCAGCTTAAAACGGATGACATTGAATTGAAATCAGAAGGCGCTGAGCGTTTGGATGCATCACGAATATTCTCGTTAACATTCGGCCTAATTGTATTTACTTATGCCGCTTATCTTTTTTATAAAGGAATCACGGGAAGGCAAGGTCTTGGAGTTATTAACCCCAATTTCATAAACATGCTATTGCTTGGATTGTGTCTTTCGATCCATAAAAATGTACGCGCTTTCTTAAAAGCAATCGATGCAGCTATCGTCGGAGCGTCTGGCATATTAATTCAATTCCCGCTTTACTTTGGAATTATTGGAATAATGACAAGTAGTGGATTGGCGAATGAATTTTCAAGCTTCTTTGTTGCAATTTCAAACGAAACAACATATCCAATTCTAACGTTCTTAAGTTCTGGAATCATTAATATTTTTGTTCCGAGTGGAGGAGGGCAATGGACGGTTCAAGGCCCAATCATCTTGCAAGCAGCTCATGATCTTGGATTGAGTTATTCGAAATCAGTTATGGCGCTTTCTTACGGTGATCAAATAACAAACATGCTACAGCCTTTTTGGGCATTGCCTTTACTCGGGATTACAGGGTTAAAAGCAAAGTCCATTCTACCGTATACGATTGCATTAATGGGTATTGGAATTGTCATATTCGTAACCGCGCTAATCCTTTTTTAGATGAAAAACGAACGCTCAAAGAACTTTTTGAAAACGCTCGGACCTGGAATCTTGTTCGCAAGTACAGCTATCGGAGTTTCTCATTTGGTTCAAAGCACACGGGCAGGCGCCAACTTTGGATTTGCTCTAGTTCCATTTATTCTCGCCGCAAACATTTTTAAATATCCATTTTTTGAATTCGGAAGTCGATACGCCAATGCAACGGGTGAAAGTTTGATTGACGGATATAAAAGAATTGGAAACTGGATGCTTTGGCTCTACTTCTTGATTACAATCGGAAGCATGTTCTTCGTTTGCGCAGCCGTCGGATCTGTAACCTCAGGATTTCTTCAAGGTTTATTCGGTGTTACCGATTGGGGGATGGCAGCAACGTTCGCATTGTTCACGATTTGTGCAGGGATTTTATTGTTGGGCAAATACAAAGTCTTGGATTCCTTGGTGAAAATTATTGGTTTTGTTCTTTTGCTTTCCGTTTTACTTGCATTCGTTTTAGCTTTGTTTCAAGGTCCGAATGCCCATACAGTAGATTTCAAGGCCCCTGATCTTTGGGCAGAATCGAGTGTCTTATTTATCATTGCTCTGATGGGATGGATGCCTACTGCAGTTGATTTAAGCGCTTGGAATAGTTTGTGGACAATCGAACGAATCAAGCAAACAGGGTATAAGCCAACGATGAGAGAAACTTTGGCTGATTTCAATTTTGGCTATATAATATCGGCCGTACTTTCGGTTTGCTTTGTGACGTTAGGCGCGTACATAATTTTTGGAACAGATAGTGAAATTCCAGATGGAGCGGGTTCTTTTGCTATTTCAGTCATTGGGATGTTCACGGCTTTTATTGGGGATTGGAGTTACATCATTATTGCCGCTGCTGCCTTTTCAATTATGTTCGGAACGTGCATTGCAGTGCTTGATGGCTATTCTAGAAGTATCGAGCGTTCTACCGCACTGTTTTTATCGAGAGAGAATGAAAAATCTTCTGTTGGGATTTATAATGTTTCCTTGTCTGTTATAGCTATAGGATCGTTCAGTCTCGTTTTTTTCTTTGGAGAGCACATGAAGTCATTGATCGATTTGGCCATGACAATAAGCTTTTTGATCGCTCCCGTTATTGCAGTTGTGAACTTACGATTGGTGACAGGAAAGTATATCGATGAAGAACACAAACCTAAGATGTGGTTAAAAGTTTTGAGTTGGATGGGAATCTTGTTCCTAACAGGATTCGCGCTTTACTTCGCTTGGATTACGTTTTTCTAGTTATTTAACCGATTGAATATGGTCCAACAAAGCTTGGTATTCTGCTGTCGTTAGCTTAAGCGGACTGATCTTGAATTTCTTCCCATCAAATTATGCAGTCATTCCGTCGTCACCTTTTGTTCAGTTTACAGTATAAACTTCACCGTTTTCTTCGAAGAATTGTAAAGCATCAACCATTCTCAATGCCTGATCAATATTTCTTCCAAGAGGTAAATTGTTCACCAATTGGTGCATAACCGTTCCTTCTTTGTCAATCAAGAACAATCCTCTATAAGCAATCATTGGTCCTGTTGCGATTGTGTTTCCATCATCATCAAAATCTCACTCACCCGCCATAATTCCGTATGATTCAGTGATTGTTTTTTTAGTATTAGCAACCAAACGATATGTTACTCCTTGGATTCCACCTTGTGCTTTAGGTACTTAAAGCCATCCCCAGTGAGACTCCTTAGTATCCCTAGGCGCAGCAATAACTTTTACTCCAAGCGCTTCGAATTCACCCAATTTCGCTTGGAAAGCATGCAATTCAGATGGGCAAACGAATGTGAAATCTTTCGGCTAAAAGAACAACAATACGTGGTCCTTACCGATATAATCATCCAATGTGAAATCTGAAACAATTTCTCCACCGTTTACTACTGCTGGCGCTGCAAATTTAAGTCGTTTCATAAACTGGAATGTTTCGGATTTTAAACGAAT
>TARA_B110000902_G_scaffold54410_1_pt1 | contig 23612 bp, 18 predicted proteins | sample TARA_B110000902 | Tara Oceans TARA_B110000902 (sample SAMEA4398009) | marine metagenome | biome: Polar Biome; feature: [SRF] surface water layer (ENVO:00010504); material: water (ENVO:00002006), including particulate matter (ENVO:01000060) such as... | depth 5 m | reverse complement strand
CATCTTTCTAATGTTTTTGGAACTGTTTTTATTCAAGATGAAACCGTTATTTTAAAAAATCTGAAATCAGATGTTTTTGGTGGAAATATTGCTTTTAACGGAACTATTTCTACAAAAGACAAGACCTCCAAATTTAAAATGGATTTAAATTTAAAAAAAATCAATATTGGCGAATCTTTTGGCAGCTTAGAAATGCTAAAATCCATTGCACCAATTGGTAAAACGATCGAAGGTAAAATGAATTCCACCCTTACAGTTTCTGGGGCATTGAATGAAGACATGACCCCTAACTTAAAAAGCATTTCTGGAGATTTATTAGGGCAGCTAATAGACACCAAAATAAAAGCGAGTAACTCTAAAATACTAACTACTTTGAGTGATAAAGTCCCTTTTTTAAATGTAAATAAATTAAATTTACAAGAAGCTACTGGTTTGTTTTCTTTTGAAAACGGACAAGTAAATGTAAAACCTATTCAGCTGAATTATGAAGACATTGGGATGCAAATATCTGGAAAACACGGTTTTGACCAAACGATGGATTACGATATTATCTTTGATGTCCCTGTAAAGTATTTAGGGACAGATGTTACCAATTTAATAGCAAAACTTTCTTCCAAAGATGCCGCTTCTGTTAAAAGTATTCCTGTAAAAGGAACCTTAACAGGTAGCTTTGGAAGTCCAAATTTCTCATCAAATATGAAAAATGCTACAGCTACATTGGTAAAAGATTTAGTAAAAAAACAAAAAAACAGTTTGGTAAACAAAGGAAAATACAAATTGAAAAAAATTATAGGAATTGACACCAAAGAGAAAGACACAGCCAAAGAGGAAGGTCTAAAGGATAAAATTAAAAATATTTTTGGTGGTTTATTGGATAAGAAGAAATAGTATACGCGTTTATTACTAGCTCCTTTATACTTTAAATATTGCAAAAATAGTACAAAAAACTTATTGAAGTGAACATCGAAAACTCTTCAATAAGTTTTAAATTTCTTTGAAGTCCCTCACAACAAAATACATCACACGAACCCTCCCAGCATTATAGAAGCAACAAAGAATAAAGCATACAAGGACAATGTGATAATAGTAAAAACGCCTATATACTTATAATGTGATTTTAATGCTTCAAAGGCGCTGGCTAAAATTGCATCATCTTTTGTAGAAAACGCTCTTTTTATTTCGTTAGAAAATTGTAATAAATAATACATCGGAAAAAAATACACAATGGCTAAAATTAAAAAAGGAATGATCATTATTACTCCCATTTCATCTGGAATACCAAGTTGGGTTTTTGCAACGCTATTATAGGTTGTTGATACAAAAATGGCAAAAACCAATAGCAAACTGGTTAAGACAAAACCAATAATGGCTAAAAATTTAGTCCATTTAGCCGTTTCTCTTAAAAAGCTTTTTGAGGCACTTGTTAATGTCAATTGTTCTAATTGTGTAATCGGATTATGTATCATATAATAAATTTTGTATTCTCAATGCTTTTCAAGCATAAGTAAAAAAAAGAAACCACGAAACCACGCCTATAAAATAGCAAACCTGCCCAATTTGCAGAAAGTGGGTAATTAAAAGTTAATTGAATTTCTAAAATTCAGCAATTGTTTTCTTAATAATAGAAATACAATCCATTAACTGCTCTTTTGTCATCACCAAAGGAGGTGCAAAACGAATAATGTTTCCGTGGGTCGGTTTTGCCAACAAACCATTATCGCGTAATTTCATGCAAATATTCCAAGCTGTAGCACTGTCTTCGGAGTCATTTATTAAAATAGCATTGAGCAACCCCTTACCTCTTACCGATTTCACCAAGTTATTTTCTTTCGAAAACTCAGTGAGTTCGTTCCTGAAAATAATTCCTAATTCAGCTGCATTTATAGCTAATTTTTCAGTAGCAACTACTTCTAAAGCTGCAATTGCAACGGCAGCTGCTATTGGATTCCCTCCAAATGTTGAACCATGATTTCCAGGTTTTATGACATTCATAATAGAATTATTGGCCAAAACTGCAGAAACAGGATATGCTCCTCCGCTCAAAGCTTTTCCGAGAATTAAAACATCTGCCTTTACTTCTGGTGTTCCAGAACAATTTTTATCTACACAAGAACAGTTTCCACAAGTTGCCAACAAACGTCCTGTTCTTGCAATTCCTGTTTGAACTTCATCGGCAATAAACAGCACATTATGCTTTACACACAGTTCTTTTGCAGCCGCTAAATATCCTTCACTAGGAACATACACTCCTGCTTCACCTTGGATTGGTTCTACTAAAAATGCAGCAATATTTTTACTGCTTTCTAGCGCTTTTTGTAAGGCGCGTATATTATTATATTCAATTTTCAGAAACCCGTTTGTGTAAGGTCCAAAATTCTTTCTTGCAACAGGATCATTTGAAAAAGAAATAATGGTGGTTGTTCTACCATGAAAATTATTTTCACAAACAATAATTTCAGCTTTATTTTCATCAATTCCTTTTACTTCATATGCCCATTTTCTGGCTAGTTTTAAAGCAGTCTCAACAGCTTCTGCTCCTGTATTCATTGGTAACAATTTATCGAAACCAAAGAGTTGAGTCGCATATTTTTCATATTTACCAAGCATGTCATTATAAAATGCACGGGAAGTCAATGTTAAGGTTTTTGCTTGTTGCACCATTGCATCCACAATCTTTGGATGACAATGCCCTTGATTTACAGCAGAGTATGCCGACAAAAAATCATAATATTTTTTTCCTTCTGCATCCCAAACATAAACACCTTCACCCCTATTTATAACTACAGGAAGTGGATGGTAATTGTGTGCACCATATTTATTCTCTAATTCGATTGCTTTTTGCGAAGTCAGCTTTTCTAAAACAGTCATTGTTTTTATTTAAAATGTTTATAATTAAATAACCTTTCCTGTTCTACCTTTATCTTTTCAGCGAGTACTAAAAATTCAGCGTGGGAAAGAAATCACCCCCGAAGTTGAACAAAAGTAGTGAATTAATAACAATTTTTAACACGGGCCTTTAGGAAATTCCGCCCCAAATTGTTGTGTCATGTATTATCACCTATTACAATTTAGTGACCTTCAAAACACTCAATTTTGACCAACTCTACAATTATTAAAAAAAATAACACTAACGAATTTAATATATTCTCTAGTTTCATTAAATTTGTAAAAAAAAATGAAAAAAAAAATAGGTATTCTCTTTATTTTAATAATAGCTGTTGGATGTAAATCCACCTCAATTATTAATACCAAATTAGACAACAAAACAGAACAAATGTTAAAAGGGAATTTTACAATTTCTTCAGTAAGTTTCCCCGGATCAGATTATTTAAAAGTTACTTCTTTTAACTTAGGAGATTCTAAATGTTTTATTGGTAGTGATTGGAGTTTTATCTCTAATAACAACAAAGGTGAAATGAAAATTAATACCCTTAACACTACTTGTAAAGAGTATAGCTCACCAATTACCTGGTACATTAATAAAGATAAAAACTTTGTTTTTAAGTTCATTAACAACTACAAAGCTAAAGAAGTTAACAATGGTTTTGTTTTAAGTCTAAAAAACCTAACAGAAACAAGTTTCGATTTAGTTGACAAAATTAGTGTTGCAGGGCAATCAAAAAATATTACATACTCTTTTCAAAGGAAATAATAATTCAAAAAAAAATGAAAAAAACAATAACTTTTAATTTATCGGTGCTTCTTTTATCAATAGGTATACTAACCTCATGCGAAGCTATTAAAAACGCAAGCAATACTCAGAAAGGAGCAACTATAGGTACCGCTGCAGGCGTGTTTTTAGGTGCCGTAATTGGAAACAATGTGGGGAGTAAAAACAATTCTGAATTAGGCGCTATCTTAGGTGGTATTATTGGTGGAGTTACTGGTGGAGTTATCGGGAAAAAAATGGACAAAGAAGCCCGTGAAATTAAAGAAGCTTTACCTGGTGCTAAAGTTGAAAGAGTTGGAGAAGGGATTATGTTAACGTTAGGTGAAAATGCGGTGAGATTTGACACGAATAAGTCTACGTTATCTTCGATAGCAAAAATAAATTTAGAGAAGTTAATTCCTGTTTTTAATAATTATGAAGACACCAATATCATTATTTACGGGTACACTGATAATAAAGGGAAAGTTGAATACAATCAAGTCCTTTCAGCAGAAAGAGCTAATTCAGTAAAAAAATATTTAATAGAAAATGGAATTCATGTTGCTAAAATTGACACCAAGGGTCTAGGCATTAAGGATCCTATTTCTTCAAATGAGACAATAGAAGGAAGAAGTAAAAACAGACGTGTAGAATTTGCTATCGTAGCAAATGAAAAAATGGTTAAACAAGCGAGAAAAGAAGTTGAAGAATAAATAAAGTGCTACTTCTATAAAAAAGGCTACTCAAAAGAGTGGTCTTTTTTATGTCAAAAACCCATATCTTTTGCTAATTTTGCACCCCATAAACAATTAACAATGCCACGTAAAGAAAGAAATAAATTTGTAAAGAAGAATCAAGTTTTAGAATTAAAAATTGAGGATTACGCTTTTGGAGGAAAAGGAATCGCACGAATAAAATCTGAAGAAGGAAGTTTTGTGGTTTTTGTACCGAACACATTACCTGGACAATTGGTAAAAGCCCAAATACATAAATCTAGCAAAAAGTATGCGGAAGCAAAGTTAATTGATGTTTTAGAACCTTCAGAAAATGAAATTGAAGTTCCTTACCAAGACATTCCTGGAGCTCCATATATTCAATTACCAATCGAATTACAGCATCAATATAAGAAAGAAAGCACCTTGTCTTTATTTAAAAGAATTGGCAATGTAGAAAACATTGAAGACTTATTTGATGAATTTATAGGCTCTCCAAATGTATATCATTATCGTAATAAAATGGAATATGGTTTTTCTGCCATTGGGTATGATAGAGTGACAAAAAGAGACAAAGACGAATTTACCTTAGGTTTCAAAAGACGTGGCGTTTGGTGGATGGGTGATAATTTAGAAAAAGATTCTGGTTTGTTTGACAAACTAATGGAGGACAACCTAATCAACATTAGAAAATACTGTCAAGAAACAGGTTTAGAACCCTGGCACGGTCCAAAAAAAACAGGTTTCTTTCGATATTTTGTTGTGAGAAAATCTTTTAAAACAAACAAATTACTCTGTAATTTAGTAACAACTTCTCCTGAATTAGAGAATTTCGATTTACAAAAATTTGCTGCTTTTCTAAAGGATCTTTTTGGAGATCGCCTCGCCGGTTTGTTACATACAATTAACGACGAAACAGGAGATAGAACCGTTGCAACTTCCGGCAGCATTAATTTGATATATGGAAAAGACAAAATTGTAGAAGAATTGTTGGGTTTAAATTTTGAAATCAGCATGAAAAGTTTTTTTCAAACAAATCCAAAATGTGCAGAAAAACTATACACTAAAGTGGTGGAGTATGTTTTAGGAGATAAATCTAAAGTAGATAATACGGTTGTTATGGATTTGTTTTGTGGAACTGGAACGATTGGTCAAATTGTGGCTTCTAAAAGTGAGAATGCAAAAATTATAGGGGTAGATATTGTTGCCTCTGCCATTGATGACGCACAAAAAAATGCCAAAAGAAATAATATTAAAGGAGTACAGTTTTATGCAGCAGATGTCGGGAAATTCTTACTTGCACACCCAGAATACCAAGACAAAATAAAAACTATTATTTTAGATCCTGCTAGAGCAGGAATTGCGCCAAAAACCTTACAGAAGATTATTAATTTAAATGCAGATAGAATGGTGTACGTTTCTTGTAACCCTGCAACACAAGCAAGAGATACCGAGATGTTAAGTGAAGCGGGTTATCAAATAAAAAAGATTAGTTTGGTAGATCAATTTCCTCATACGTCTCATATTGAAACGGTTGTTTTGTTTGAAAAAATGTAATTCAAAAAATATATCAGGCATAAAAAAAAGACTTCTCAATTTTAATTATTTGAGAAGTCTTTTAGTTTTTGAAAAGGTTATCTTATTAATAATTTATCTTTATTTCTCTTCTTTCTTTATGTAATCTATAGTCTTTGAAAGTGTTGTTAATATCTAACATAATAATATTAGAATGAGATTTTACATTCAATAAAAATTCATTTTTAATTGTAACAGATTTTACAGATTCTTTATAGTTAGATAAATAGCAGATCACTTTTGTATGATGTTCTCCAGATTTTATATCTAAAACTTGAGGTATTAATTTTTCACCATCAAACTCCCAGCTAGTTGTTTTGTGTAAATATTTGCTAAAATCTTCTTTAGAAATATGCAAGCTTTTAGATTCACCAAACTTAATAAAGTTTTCTTCATCAAAATCAATTTCAAGCATTAATAAATGCCCTCTCTTTATAACATTAAAAGTAGCAGAAATAGATTCGTGTAAATCAGTTGTTTTATTTATGCTCAATAAAGCAAAGAAAGTAACTATTAAAATCCTCATTCTACCACAATTTTAATTGTTCCCAAAAAATTTCCTTCTCTTATAATACTTAAAACATAAACTCCTGCATTTGTTATATTATTAATTTCTAAAACTCCTGTCCCTTCTTTTTCAAAAACAAGTTGTCCTGTTATCGAAAATAACTGAACTTTATATTTTTCTAAATTGGTAGATATTACAGAAAAATTACCATTATTAGGATTCGAATTTATATAATAGCCTAAATCTTTCAATTCTATATCTTGAGTACTTAATGTAGCTCCACAACTTTCATCAAAACTAGTTGTAGGATCATCTGTAGCAAAAGGATTTATATTCGGATCGGTATCATCACAATCATAAGATGCAACAAAACCATCTCCATCTGCATCAACACCACTTAAAGTACCAGCACTACTAATAAAACTATCGTTAAAATTTCCTTTCATACACCTAGAAATTTGCGGAAAATCTTGCGTTACTACATAATAATACTCAAAATTTTCTTCACCTTGTGCTGTCGTTAAGGTAATTGAAGCTTCAATTCCATTACATTCATCCAAATCTCCCTTTCCTGCTATATATTCAAAATCATTAGTATATTTCCCCGAATAAGAACCACAAGGAGCACTAATTCCATCTCCAGGTCTTAAACCATTTTTTAATTGAAAGCTTGGAAGCATTTCTTTGATATTGCTTTCTTTATCAGGACCAAAACGATATATAATTGGAAAACCATCTGACGCCCAACCTACTTGTAAAACTTCAGTTGGAATTGTATTTGTTGTAGAAATTTCTGTTCTTAATCCTTCTACATACTCAAACATATTTCCATGATAATGATAGCCAGAATTAGGATTTACGTGTGCAGATGCGCAATCTAAACCAACATAATCACTTCCACTTCCAATATTTGTAGTTGGTTCAAATACCCAATCCCAATTGTATTTTCCAGTAGTTATATTTTCAAAAATAAAAGGTGTAGCTGGTGCAGGCATCATATATATTCCGTTTAAAGCAATCCCGAAAAAGTTAACAGGCTTTCCATTATCTCTTGTTAAACTTGTTACTTCTCCAGATAATTCGGGTTCTAAATCAAACCGATAAACTCTATAATATGGCTCTGGTGTTCTATCTGATACATAGCAAAAATTATGATTTGGATAATTGTTAGAATATACTACTCTTTCGGCTCCTTCTAAAAACTCATAATAAACACTTGGGTTAGATGGTGTACCACAACAATCTATATTATCATAACTCAAAACATCAGTAGTGCCACAAGTATTATTACAATCATCAATTGTAGTTTCTGTTCCGTTTTTAATGCCATCATTACAAGACCAATCTGTTCTAATTGTTTGTGCTTCTTGCTGTAACATGTTTTTTATAGTTTCTTGCTCTGTAGTTAGGCTTCCTATTAAATTAGCTTCCTCTTTAATATCTGTAATAATATTATAAAACTCTTCGCCTCCGTTTTTATCTTCAATTAATTTATAAGTGTCATTTCTAGTTGCCCAATACTCAACACCATCTCTTTCATAATCTGTATAATTTATTTGTTTTGAAATTTGGTTTTTATAAGACAACGCAGGTTTTAAACTTAAACTATTATCTGTTCCTCCTAATAATTGTACTCCAGCCAATTCTAAAATTGTGGCATGTAAATCTGTAGCTTGTACCAAACTTGCTTCTATTTCATTTACTCTTTCTACAGATTTACCTGTAATTATCATTGGTACACGAATTCCACCTTCATAAATAGAAGATTTTGCATGACCACCTGGCCAATAATTATTTACTGAACTTGGTGTGCCATTATCTCCAATAAAAATAATTACGGTGTTTTGTAGGGTTTCATCATCCATACTTTCTAAAAGCCTATTAATTTCATAATCCATATTCTCAATCATAGATAGATAAGTCGTTCTTGTATCAGTAGGCGTAGTTTCGTAAGTCCCATTTGGCGGTGCTTGAAAAGGTGCATGTGGTGCAACATGAGCTAACCATAAAAACCAAGGTTTTGTTTGTTCGCCTATCCAAGATATTGCATTATTGGTTAAATGTGTGGTTACATATTCATCAACTTGTTCTTCAACTCCATCAGAATTTATTTTTGTCCAACTATAATAATCTGGTACTTGACTGGTAAAAAGTCCTTCATAATAAGGTACACCAGAATCTATTGGATGACTATAATTATTAACATCATTACCACCAATATGCCATTTTCCAATAAGCCCCATACTATAATCTGTTATACTTTGCCCTTTTATTTTAGTAAATATTGAAGTATGACTCGTATCTAAAATTAAAGGAGGTCTCATAACTCCTGTTTTAATACCATATTTACCACTCATTATTGCTGCACGTGTTGGCGAACATTGTGGCGCAGACCAACAATTGGTAAAAGAAAGTCCTTTTTCTCTAAATGAATCTAATGTTGGTGTTATTGGTAAGTCGCTTGTAATTCCAAATCCTGGAGTCGAATCAATCCCCATATCATCTGCAATAATTAGTAATATATTTGGGTTTTGTTGTTGACTAAATAATGTGGTTGTAAAAAAAATTAGGATTAGAATTGTTTGGAAAACTCTCATTGTAATTATTTTTGATTATTGAAGTTATAAAAATAAGTGAATTATATTTAAAATTATTGTTTTATATAAATCTGGACTTCCAATTTTGCCGAAGGTTTAAATATTGATGACAATTTGATTAATAAATGTTAAATGAACTCATAATTTCTAAAGAATTACATATTATTTCTAAAAATGAAACTATTTTAGCAAAAAACTTTAAAAGTGAAAAAACTCACAGATTTTGAAATAGAAAGGAAATTAGAATCTTTACAAGATTGGGATTTTTATGAAAATGCATTACACACAGATTTCGAATTTGATAATTTTAAAGATTGTATGTCTGCAATGAATCGGATTGCATTTGAGTGCGAAGCTTTAAATCATCATCCAGAATGGACAAACGTTTATAATACCCTAGATATTACTTTAACAACACATGCTGCTGGTGGTGTTACAGAATTAGATTTTAAATTAGCAACAGCGATCAATAAAATTGTAGAAGTTGAAGATTAATTTTATGAGAAAAATATTTCCAATTATTTTTTTGTCAATCCTCATTATTTCCGCCTGTGAAAAAGATGACTTTTGTGTTCAAAATCCAATAACACCCAATTTGGTTTTACGCTTTTATGATAATGCGAATAGAGAAAATTTAAAAGAAGTTTTGCGTTTATCTGTTTGGGCTGAAGGAAAAGACACAATACAAAGCTATAAAAGCATCGATACCGATAGTATTGCTATTCCTTTAAATTCTGTTGAAAATAAGACGATATATCATCTAAAAATGAATCATATAGATGGAGCAATTGCCAATAACCAAACTGCAACCCTTACAATTGAATACAAACCAAAAGAAGAATATGTTTCTAGATCTTGTGGTTTTAAAATTATTTTTAATGAGGTTGATTTTTCATCAGACAATACTTGGATTAAAGCTTTTACGCCGAATACATTAACAACAATAGCCAATCAAAATGCAGCACATGTACAAATATTTCATTAGCATTTATTTTCTTTTTGTTTTTGTTGATGGATTTTCACAAGAACAAGAAAACGACACAATCATTGCAACGAAAACAGACACTATCATCTATAAAACGAATTATGGGTTAAGAGTAGGGATTGATATTAGTAAACCTATAAAAGCACAATTTAGGGGAGGGTATAGTGGTTTCGAAATTGTGGGAGATTATAGAATTAAAAAAAATCTCTACATAGCAGCAGAAGTTGGCTATGAAAAAGAAACTACGAAAGAAGATTATACAAACTCTACAGCGAAAGGAAATTATATGAGATTGGGATTCAATTATAACGCCTACAAAAATTGGTTAGATATGAACAACGAAATATTTTTAGGATATCGTTACGGATTTAGCTTTTTTGAGCAAACCTTAAATAGCTTCAGACCCAATGTAAATACACAATATTTTCCTGCAAATGAAATTACAAATTCGGCAATTTCAAAAAACCTAAACGCACATTGGTCTGAATTTTTGATTGGTTTTAGAGCTGAAACCTTCAAAAATTTCTTTATCACTCTTAGTGGTTCCTATAAAATTATCACAAGCTTAAAAGAACCTGAAAGTTTTAAAACGTTATTTTCTCCCGGATTTAATAGAATATTTGAAAGTAATACTGGCTTTGGGTTCAACTACACACTGACCTACTTAATTCCTTTTAAAAAGAAGTAAAAAATGACCAAAATACCGAGCGTTGATTTAACCGATTTTCTTTCTACAGATAAAAATAAAAAACAAAAATTCATTAATGAAATAGGGCACGCATTTCAAAATATCGGTTTTATCGCTTTAAAAGGGCACTTTTTAAAGGAAGGGTTAGTAGAAAAATTATATGCAGAAATAAAAAGTTTTTTTGATTTACCATTAGCAACAAAAAAGCAATACGAGATACTTGGTATTGGTGGACAACGCGGCTATGTTTCTTTTGGAAAAGAAGCGGCAAAAGGCAGAAAAGAAGGAGATTTAAAAGAGTTTTGGCATTTTGGACAATATGTAGATGAAACCTCTAAATACGCAAATCAATATCCTGAAAATGTCCATGTACATGAATTAAAAGAATTTAATGAAGTGGGTAAGCAAACTTATCAAATGTTAGAAAAAACGGCCAAATATGTATTGCATTCTTTGGCATTGCATTTAGAATTAGAAGAAACCTATTTTGATCATTATATCAAAAACGGAAATAGTATTTTACGTCCAATTCATTACCCACCGATCCAAACAGCACCAAAAGGAGCAGAAAGAGCTGCTGCTCATGGAGACATTAATTTAATTACATTATTGATGGGTGCTCAAGGAAAAGGATTGCAGGTACAAGATCATAAAGGAAATTGGATAGACGCAGTGGCAGCATCAGATGAAATCATCATTAATATTGGAGATATGCTCTCTAGACTCAGTAATAATAAACTGAAATCGACCATTCATCGGGTTGTAAACCCGCCAAAAGAACACTGGGGAACATCCCGTTATTCGATTCCGTTTTTTATGCATCCGATAGCAGAAATGAAGCTCGATGTTTTAGAAAATTGTATCGACGAAAAAAATCCTAAAAAATTTAAAGACATCACTGCAGGGGCGTTTTTAAACCAACGCTTAAAAGAGTTAGGACTTATAAAATAATTAGTTTCCGATTATAAACGAACTAAAAACGATTACTGAACACTGCAAACGAAACACAATGGATTTTAAAGAGCAATTAAAAAACCTATTTCCAGAACATGAAGAAAAACTGGAACCAGAAAAAAAGGCAAGTACTATTTGGTTGCAAGAAGCGCCTATTATTTGCAAATACGAAAAACGAAAAGGAAAGCCAATTACAATCTTAGAAGGATATACAGGAGCAATTTCCGATTTTAAAATTTTAGCAAAAGAAATTAAAACCAAACTTTCAGTTGGTGGCAGTTTTAAAGAGGAAAAAATCATTATTCAAGGAGATTATAGAGATCGAATCATGACCATGTTAAAGGAAAAAGGTTTTAAAGTGAAACGTGTTGGTGGGTAAAACCCCATCGAGATATGTTGAACTATTCATGAAAATAGGCTTTAAAAATAGCGAAGTAAACTATAAAAAAAAGTGAACAAAAACACTTCTCTAAAATGGAAATGAACTTACTAATAAAATGTAGTAATTCTTATACTATAATTTAAAAAATAAAAACTCTGGTAATTTCATGAAAAACAATTATCTTTGAACTTTAAAATTTATCGAGATGAAAAAAACACTATTTATTGCAGTTTGTGTTATAGGAGTCATTTGCTTTTCTTCTTGTAAAAGCACGAGTTCTCGTTGTGGGTTATCAGATGCCACAACAACGCTTCAAAAAACCTTACAAGAGGTAGATTTTTCCTAAAAACTAGTTGCTTCTTAATTTAATATTCGATGAATTCGCTTTTTATGGCGGATTTTTTTTTAAAAAACGGCTCTAAAATACAGCAAACTTATTGGCTACAATCAGGTTGAAGCACAAAGCAGTTATAATTCTTCAATGAGTAGCAAAAACTAAAATTACCATGCGATCTCCTTCATTCCAATAGACTTCAAATACGTATTTGTCTTAGAAAAATGTTTACTTCCAAACCAACCCCTCCAAGCACCCAAAGGGGAAGGATGAGGAGCTGTAAAAACGGTATGCTTGTCAGTATTTATCAATTGGATCTTGCTTGCAGCGAATTTACCCCAAAGCAAAAAAACTACATTTTCTTTTTCTTGAGAAATTTGTGTAATCACTTCATCCGTAAAAGTTTCCCACCCTTGCTTCTGATGACTTCCGGCCTCATGAGCCCTAACAGTTAAAGTGGCATTTAATAATAAAACGCCTTGTTTTGCCCACTTTTCTAAATTCCCATTTTGTGGGTATGCTGTATTCAAATCTGTTGTCATTTCTTTGAAAATATTTTTTAAAGAAGGGGGATGTTTTACGCCTTCTTTTACTGAAAAACACAATCCATTGGCTTGTTCCATACCATGATATGGATCCTGGCCAATAATCACTACTTTTAAAGCATTAAAATCACAAAAATCAAACGCAGCAAAAATATCTGATGCATCAGGAAAACACTGATGGGCTTTATATTCTAGCGTTACAAAATTGGTCAACTCTGTAAAGTATGATTTCGCAAATAAAGGTTGTAAAATATTTTTCCAACTATCCGCTATTTTTACTTGCATTGTTTGTTATTTTTGTATGAATATCAAAGATAGTATTTTGAACAAAAGCATATCCCAAAAAACATTACAAGATTTAGAATTTTCAACAGTTTTAAAACACATTGCAGCACATGCAATTTCGGGTTTAGGAAAAGAAAGCATTCTCGAAATTGAACCAATTTTGAACAGAACAGCACTTTTTACAGAGTTGTTTTTGGTCAATGAATATGTTTCTTCTTTTGAAAGTGAAAACAGGATTCCAAGTCATGTATTTCATAACATTACTGAAAATGTTAAAAGATTGGCGATTGAAAACAGTTTTATTGAAACGGATAGTTTTTTAAAGATCGCCACTACTTCATTATCTGTGAACGAATTAATTATATTTTTCAAGAAATTTAAAATTCAGTTTCCTACTTTTTTTAAACTTTCTCAAGAAATTGAACACACTACTTTTATAGATACTGAAATAAAAAAAATTATTGATATTTCTGGAGACGTAAAAAACAATGCCTCTTCAGCCTTAAAACAGATAAGAAGAGATATTAACAACGTTCGTGGTAAAATTGGAGCGAGCTTTTCTAGTGCATTATCAAAAGCAATTTCAGCAGGTTATTTAGATGACATCAAAGAAACAGTTGTAGACAATCAACGTGTTTTGGCGGTTGCAGCCATGCATCGAAAAAAAGTTGCAGGTAGTTTAGTGGGGTCCTCAAAATCTGGAAATATCGTTTATATTGCTCCACAAGCAACACTAACTTATTCTAGAGAATATCAAAATTTGATCTATGATGAGCAGCAGGAAGTCATCAAAATTTTACTCAATTTATCTGAAGTTATTCGTCCTTATGTTTTTTTATTGGAAGCATATCTTACCTTTTTAATACATATTGATGTTGTAGGTTCTAAAGCAAAATATGCACAAGAAATGAATGCTATTTTGCCAAAAATATCAAAAGAGAAAAAAATTCTTTTTAAAAATGCTTTTCATCCTATTTTACGAAAAAAAAACAAACAGCAAAATATAGATACAATTGCACAAACCATTGAACTCAATGAAGAACAACAAATAATTGTTATTTCTGGACCCAATGCAGGTGGAAAAAGTATTGCACTTAAAACGATTGGTTTGCTGCAAGTTATGCTGCAAAGTGGTGTATTGATCCCTGTAGACGAACGCAGTCAGACCTATATATTTGAGACCATTTTAACGGACATCGGAGACAATCAATCAATTGAAAACCAATTAAGTACTTACAGCTATCGTTTAAAAAACATGCGCAATTTTTTACGCAGGTGTAATGAAAACACCTTGTTTCTGATTGATGAATTTGGTACCGGTTCTGATCCTGAATTAGGTGGTGCCTTGGCAGAAATTTTCCTAGAAGAATTTTATCATAAAAAAGCATTTGGAATTATCACTACTCACTACTCCAATTTAAAGGTTTTAGCGAACGAATTACCGTTTGTAACCAATGCAAACATGCAATTTGATGAGCGTTCTTTAGAACCGTTATACAAGTTGTTTGTTGGACAAGCAGGAAGTTCTTTTACATTTGAAGTTGCGCAAAAAAATGGCATTCCTTTTAGCGTCATCAACAAAGCCAAGAAACGGGTAGAAACAGAAAAAATACGATTAGACAAGACAATTTCGAAACTCCAAAAAGAACGTAACAGGCTCCAGAAAAATTCTGACAACTTAGAGAGTCAACACACAAAAGGTCAAAAATACATCGATAATTTACAAGAAAAAGAAAACAAGGTGCAAGAAAAATTGGCTAGTTTTCAGGAATTATATGATAAAAATCAGAAAATGCTTTCGCTTGGGAGAAAGACAAATGAATTACTTCATAAATACTTTCAGACCAATAATAAGAAAGAATTAAATAGTAATTTCAATAAATGGGTGGCAGATTTAAAAGTGAAACAAGCAAAGAAAAAAGATTTAAAACCCAAAAGCAAAGCGCAAAAACAGCAAGCGAAAGTTGTGGAACAACAACAACAAAAAAGTATTAAAAAAGTAGAACAAGAAGTTTTAGAAAAAGTAGTTGAAGTTCGAAAAGAAAAGAAGGTAGAAGCAACAAAAATAGCCACAGAAAAAGCACAGTACGTTTATAAGATTAATGATCGAGTACGTATTATCGACTCTAATTCTGTGGGAACTATTGATAAAATTGATAAAAAAAATATCACAATTAACTACGGAATTTTCACCACAAAAACTTCCCCAGAAAAAATAGAATTGGTAGAAAAAGCTAAAAAATAAAATTTTTTAACTCAATAAAAACGTATTCAAAATATTTAATTAGGTCAATTTTGGCACACTCGCTTTATAAATTTCTACCTGGGTAGGCGTCTTAATTTCATAAGCTGTGTTGGGTTTTATTAGGATTGCTTCTCCCTTTTTTAAAGACATCACTTCGTTCTTCTGTGTAAAAGTTGCTGTCCCTTCGAGTAGTATTAATAGTTCTACAGAATTAGCATGCGCATGGTGTGTGATGGCTTGTGTTAATACTATTTTACTCAATTCAAAATCTTTAGCACTCGTTTTAAAAACAACTTCTCCATTCTCTTTATTTTCAATTCCGTTCAAAACAACGGGAATTGTTGCTTCAAATTTGGTGTTTTTGATAAGTTCAACAACGTCAATGTGTTTGCTTGTCAACCCAGCTCTTAAAACATTGTCAGAATTTGCCATTAACTCCATATTCACCCCTTCTAAATAGGCATGAGGTACACCCGCATCTTGAAAAACAGCTTCCCCTCTCGACAGGTTTACGATGTTGAAAAAATAAATTGAAAAAATTCCTCTATCTAAATTTTTAGTTTCTTTGTTTTCTAACGATTTCGCAGTCCAATAAGCAGGTGATGATTTATCTAATTCCTTCTTTAAAAATTTAGGAATAATTCGATCAACTAAAGGTTTCAAAATAAGATTTACTTCTTCTTGAGAATATGCCATTACTTTTTTATAAAGACCTAAATAACCTGCTTCTAAAAAAGTAGTTAATAAAAAATGTAATTCTGGCGTTGCTTTGATATTTTGAATTAGTTTTTCGCGCGTTAAAAAACCATGTAGCAGCCAAAAATCTGTTAAGGCCACCATCAACTCTGGTTTGTGGTTTTTGTCTTTGTAATTTCTATTTGCTGCGGTTAATGAAATCCCTTTTTCATTTTCTATCGCATATCCTATTGCTGCAGCTTCTTTAGTAGGGTGCACTTGTATGGAAAGCATTTTACTGACATCTAAAACTTTAAATAAATACGGTAATTTCCCATACGTTTTTGCAACTTCCAGTCCTAGATTTTCAAGGGGGTTTTCATTAAAAAAAGAAGCTAAAGAAATACTTTCATCTGCTATTTTAATCGTTGAAGGTGCTTTAAGGTGGGCTCCTAACCAATATTCTGCATAGGGGTCATTTGTAGTATTTTTTTCAGAAATTAAATTGGGAATAAAACGTGTTCCTCCCCAATCGTACTTTTGAATTTCACCTTCAATTCTATAAAATTTATCAGCTTTTTTTTCTAAATTCTCCATTCGCTTTGATCCTTGATAATTAGATATCATTCGTTTTTGGCAGATTTAGAATTAAAATAATAATAAATTCAAAACCCTACCAATAGACACTTTTCTTATTCATCAAAAATAGTTAAAATTGGTTGTTCAAATAAATTAAAATACAGTTAAAAAAAATCCCTAATTTGCTCCTACTTGAACAGCCGCTTTTTAGTGTGTTTTTAAACCAAATTTACAAGCCTATTTTTGAATACTGGCTAGCGCTTTTGTAATACTTGTTTGTGGTTTTTTACAGGTACCATTTACACAGACATAAATGAACGTTTTGGCGTCATTAAATTTATAGGCTAACAAAGGAAGCGTATTGTTTTCTTTCGTAGTTCCTGCAACTAGAATGTTTGGGGTATAGGTATTCCCTAGCTTTTTATTTAACTCCAAAGCATTCTTTCCAGCAAGGACAACTTCATAAAAAGGTTTTGTAAAAGTGACCATCAAATTTAACCAATTGCTGTAATTCGCAGGATACATTTTTATCTCTTTCTTTAAATTACTAAGCATTTGTTCTGAAATATTTAGATAATTTTTGTCAGCATAATAATGTCCTAATTTAAAAAGACTGTTTGCAATCATTGAATTAGAAGAAGGGATAACGCCATCGATCACTTCATATTTTCTAGCGATTAAATTTTCATCCTCTTTCGATGTAAAATGAAACATTTTATTTTTTTCATCAAAGAAATTAACAAATAAATACGCCATTAAGTCCTTAGAAGTACGTAGCCATTTTTCATCTAAAGTAACTTCATACAGCGAAATAAAAGCGTGTATTACGGTTGCGTAATCCTCAGAATAGGCATTAATCGTACTATTGCCATTTTTAAAACTCCGATACAACCCACCGTCTTTTCTTAGTTGATGGTCCACTAAAAAATTAGCATTTTTAATGGCTGTTTCTAAATGTGTTGTTTCACCAAAAGCTTTGTAGGCATCTATATATCCTTGTAACATTAACCCATTCCATGAAGTCAACACTTTATCATCTAAATTGGGGTGACTCCTTTTATTTCTTGCTGCTTTTAAAAGGTTTTTCCAACTAAGAACTTTCTTGTCTACTTCGGTTAATGTCATTTTTTGTGCTGTTGCAAAGGCTTCTTTTGAGGTATTTCGAATCAACACGTATTTGTTTTTTTCCCACAAACCATAGGTGTTTATATTGTAAAACATTTTGAAAAGCTCAAAATCATCCTTCAAAATTAATCGTAACTCAGCTTCCGTCCATTCATAAAAGGCACCTTCTTCTTTTTTACCTAATTTATTTTTACTGTCGGCATCTAAAGACGAATAAAACGCCCCGTTTTTAGTGGTTAATGTCTCCTTCACAAACTGTAATGTTTCAAAAACTACGCTCTTATACAACTCCTTTTTTTCATTTAAATATCCCTTGGCATACAAGCTTACCAATTGTGCATTGTCATATAACATTTTTTCAAAATGAGGAATGTGCCACTTTTCATCTACCGAATATCTAGAAAACCCACCAGCAACGTGATCATAAATACCACCATACGCGATTTTAGTCAAAGTGTTTTCTGTATATTGCTTCCAAACAGTATCCTTAAACTGATGACTGTATCTTAAAAGAAACTCCAAGGAATTCGGCATTGGAAATTTTGGAGCTCCTTTAAACCCTCCGTAAGTCGTGTCTAATTGAGTCTTCCAAACAGCAATAGCCGCAGTTACTTCTGTATCTATAAAATTGGGTGTGGCCTTGTTCAAGGCAATCAATTGAGATTCTTGGATTCCTTTGGTTAAATTTTCTGCAAATTGTATCGCCTTCTCAGGATTTTCTTTATATAATTTAGAAATACTTTTTAAAACTTTAGACCATTGTTCTTTTGGAAAATAGGTACCCCCAAAAATAGGTCTTCCGTCTGGAAGCGCGATACAATTTAAAGGCCAACCTCCACTACCCGTCATTAACTGAACTGCATTCATATATACTTTATCGACATCGGGTCTTTCTTCTCTGTCGACTTTTATATTGATAAAATTCGCATTCATGATTTTTGCAATCGTATCATTCTCAAAACTTTCTTCTTCCATTACATGACACCAATGACAAGCGGAATAGCCTACAGATATAATCAGTAATTTGTTTTCTTTTTTTGCTAGTGCTAAGGTCTTTGGATTCCATGCTTTCCAGTTTACAGGATTGTAGGCGTGCTGTAATAAATACGGACTGGTTTCACTTATCAATTCATTACTTTCTTTGCCATTTGTAGGTTGTTTTTGAGTACAATTCAAAAAAGAGAGTAAAACAGTAAGAAAAGAAAATTTTAAAAGTAGGTTCACGTAGCTTCTATTTAGAAACATAAATATATGAAATTTTGGTTTTAATACAACGAAATGTAAGGACATAAAAAAACACCCAAAAAATTAATTTTGGGTGTTTAATAAAATAAGAATTAAATTTCTTTATTCTTTGATAAATTTAGCAGTACCAACTGCATTTCCTACCGTATACTTAATTAAGTAGATACCCGAAGACAAACCTGAAACATCAATAGCTGCTGAATTACTATCAATATTTAAGCCCATTACTTCTCTACCTAATACATTATAGATAATAGCATCTTCAATGGTATTTGCTGCTGAAAGATTCAATACTCCTGCAGCAGGATTTGGATGCATAGCAACGTTTAAGGCAGCATTGTCGCTTACACCTGCAGTAGCAGCAGCTCTGTACATATATATATTATCAGTATAAACAGTACTAGGCGCTGCTCCCGAATTTGTATAAATTAAAAGTACTTGTGCAATTCTTTCTCTTGCATCATCACCTAATTCCAAATCAATAGAAACCCAATTTTGAGCATCTGTTGATAAAGTTGCAATTTCTTTAGTTATACTATTAGTTTCTCCACTACCTCCTGTATGATTAGATAATTTAACTTTAAGAACCTGTCCAGCAACATAATCACCTCCAATCCAAAAATCAGCATGTAGGTGCGTCATGTCTGTAGCATTTACAAATCCATCCGTATTAGCAACTTCATTACCTATAAAGTCACCAGTTCCATTCGTTATTTTTAACAGATTGTTGCTTGCAATATTTTCTTCTACAGCATCAGCACCATTGTCCCAAGTAACTCCGTTTAAACCTGTACTTGTATATGCCTCACTATAAAAAGAGATTACATCCCCTGCATTTCTAGTTGGTGGTGCTGTAGGTGCTGTTGTTGGGGGTGATGCTACTGGTGGTGGTGGTGACGCAGGATCAGCACCAAGAGTTATACTCGAAATTAAATAATCAGTGGCCTTACCATTGATTGTATTTGCTCCATCAGTACCAAAATCCATAAAAATTACAATTTGAGTCCAAGGTTCGGCACCAGAAACACCAAAATTGAAGGTTACCTCTTGTTCACCAGAACCAATACTTTTTCCTTCTATTTGAGTACCTGCAGCAGATCCACCAGCAAAACTAGCTTTGATTAAATGCGTACGCTCTTCTCCAGCAGGAACATCTATTGGGTCCATCGTTACTGTAAATGTATTATTAGCATTATCAATTAAAGAAAAAGGTGTTGTTAAATCAAGATATGCTTGATCATACGCGTGTCCATTTCCATTAAATCTCAATTTCCCACCTTCTAAGGCTACAGAACCACCTGTATGACCAGCTGCATCATAGGTGAATAATTGGCTAGCATCACTAAAATCTAAAGGCAGAGAAATTTCTGGACATGCATTACAAACACCTCCACAATCTACTCCTGTTTCATCTTGATTCTTGATACCATCCGAACAAGTTTCTACTACTGGAGTTGTTTCAGATTGTGCAATATCATCAAAGTAAAAAGTAGATGCTTCCGAACCGTCTCCTTGAACATCACCAGGTAGATAAGGAATCATAACTAAAGCTGTAAGATTTGTATTCGTTACACCTGAAAAATCGAAAGTTAAAGTCTCCCATTCTCCTGTCTTGGTAGTGTAAGCCAACTTTGGCCCACTAGTGGCGCCAGCTGTAATATTTTGCTCAGCTTTAAACTCAATTTTAGAACCTATAGGTGATGTAGTAAATATTCTTACTTCAATATTCGACTTCGTTGAGAAATCAAAAGGAGTGTCTAAAATAATCTTAGCCCCTGCCCAAACTTGTCCAGCTCCTTTTACTATTTTTAATAAATTGACACTTGTATTTCCTGTTGCTTGTGCTGTTCCTACAGCTTCAACGGTTGCTACTCCTCCATCAAATCCTTCGAAATCTGCTGTTACAGGACTTGTTTCAAAATCGTAAGGTAAGTCTTGAGCAAACCCAAACGAAATGGTTAATAAAGTAATGAGTAAAGTAATTTTTTTCATAATTATGTGGTTTAAAATGTTAAGCAATAATATTAACAACATTCTATTCTAAATTATCATTTCTCACCCCAACAAAAAACATACAGCATAAAAAAAAAGTCATTCACCCAAAAACCTCTGTTATCATTGGATTAATTAGTTTTGTTTATTTATCTAATTATAAACATGTTTACTTTTGTATGGTGAATGTATGGAAATTGGAGCCTAAATTGACACCAAAAAACTTGAAGCACTTTTCATAAAACTGCAAAAAAAAAGGGAGTAACTGTTAATATTAATACTTAACTGGTAAAAATAGAATACTTAACACAAGTCTTTTTAGTGATCATTTTCCTTATAAAAACCTTCCTTTTACAATAAGATTTTTCATTTGCCTTCATCTCTCTAAGAGCTATAAAAAAGGAAAAAGATACTTCTTCACTTTGAACAGATCAGTCTAAAATAAACTATTTTTTAAATAAAAAACACCCTAAATCATTTATAGACAGCCTATTGATCTATAGTGTTTTGGTCAGTTTGGAAGATAAGTCCCCTAACGCTTTATTGTAAGTCAAAGGAGAACTCTTGTACATTAAAGCCTTAAAACTTATTTATTCCTACTGAATAACAGTAAAGAATCATTATTATTAGTAATTAACAAAGCTTTCTTTTTATGAATCGTAATTGGTAAAACAGTCCGACTGTCAAAAGGCACATGAAAGCCACTAACACTTGGAGGTGAAGAAGTAAAATTATGATGCCCATCTCCGAGTAATAAAGCACCATGTCCCGCATCATAACGCGTGGTTTCAACTTCAACTCCATAATGATTCCCAACAAGTAGGATGTCTTTAAATCCATCTGCATTAAAATCATCAACTAGCGAACTTTTTATAGGGCTCACTTGGGCTTCAATAGGTAAAGGTTTGCGCCTAAGCACTCCTTTGTCATTTATTAAAATAATACTTTCAAAGTTACTAATCTCATAAACAATACCTGTTTTTACTTTATCTTCGGGAAGAATGTCTATTAATTTTGAAGAAGCAAAACTATGATAGTCTTTAAATTTTTCGGCAACATACGGCATTTGTAGTGAAGTACATTCTCTACCTCTCATAGGAACATAATCATTTTTATAAAATTTTGCCAAAACCACATCATTGGTACCATTGTTATCAAAATCATTCGCATATACTTTAAAAGGGTGCTGTTTTGTGGCTTTAAATTTATTATTCTTTCCCAAATTGCCTATAATATAATCGTCATCACCATCGTTATCAAGATCATTAACTGTTATAGACCACCACAAACCTCTACTATCCTCATCAATGCCAAATTTCTGCCCATTCTCTTTAAACAGTCCCTTATTGTTTTCTAGTACTTTAATTTTCATCCATTCCCCAACAATCAATAAATCTTTATCACCGTCAGCATCAATATCCGAGAAAACAGCATCCGTTACCATTCCAATTTCCTGAAGATCAGGAGCTATTTTAGTAGCTGCTTTTTTAAAGATTCCTTTGTCATTAATTAGTAAATAACTACTTCCTGGAAAAGGATACTTTCCTGCGATCAATCTGGTTCCTACAAATAAATCTAAATCACCATCCGCATCAATATCAGACGCTTTGACACATTGTGTACTTTCATAAATAGTTGGAATTGCTTTTGAGTTTTTTGTAAAGCCTCCAAGACCATCATTTATATACAACCTGTCTTTTAGTAATTTATCTCCTCTTTTAAATTCACTTCCTCCGCTGGTAACATACAAATCTAAATCATGATCACCATCAACATCAAAAAACAGCGCTCCTAAATCTTCCGATTTTTTGTCTTTGGACCAAGGTTGAAATTCGCTTTTTTCAAATTTCCCTTCGTTATTTTGCAAATACAAAACACCTTCTTGTTTTGCTGCTCCTCCAATAAACAAATCATCTAAGCCATCTCCATTCACATCGGCTATTGCTGAAAAAGGACCATTATTGGATAACTTATGTGGTAGCAGCGTTTCTTCTTCCAATTCATCAAATTCATTTTCTTTGTGCTTGTATCCAAGTCCAAAATCTTTGGTTTTAATCTCTGAAAAAAGCGGTTGTATAACTTGGGTGTTTTTAGAAATCAATGTTGCATTTGCATATTTAGCAAGTAGTGTTTTATTAGCATCAATATTTTCAAAAATGTTCATTTTACCGTCTGGCCAAATCACTTCAACTTTTTCTATAATGACCTCTTTTCCTAATCCAAAAAACAAGCCATGCTCCATTGATGACAAAAAACCACGTGTTACATTATTTTCTGCAACTTGCATTTTATTATTGTAATGAATGATGGCTTTCGCTCCAATACCAAATTTATTTTTTTTGGATCCTTCAAATTTAATTTTCAAAAAATTTCCTGTTGCTTTATTTTCATAAACAAAGGCGTGTTGCTCCATATTATTAACTACTACATCTAAATCGCCATCGTTATCTAGATCGCCATACGCCATTCCATATGAAAAGCTTGGGGAGGTAAACCCCCATTTCTCGCTTACATTTTTAAACTCGAAACCATTTGT
>TARA_B110000902_G_scaffold147531_1_pt1 | contig 24005 bp, 20 predicted proteins | sample TARA_B110000902 | Tara Oceans TARA_B110000902 (sample SAMEA4398009) | marine metagenome | biome: Polar Biome; feature: [SRF] surface water layer (ENVO:00010504); material: water (ENVO:00002006), including particulate matter (ENVO:01000060) such as... | depth 5 m | reverse complement strand
TAAATGAGCACTTTGCGTACAATCAAAATAATATTGAGTTCCGATACGAAGCTGTTATCAATACCAAAGCTAAGGGCACCTATCAATACCGATTGTTAAGAAACAATGACTCTGTCAACTGGACTATGACAGATGACCGCAGTATTACTATCAATAACATAGCTTCAGGCACATGTGTTTTCCAAGTACGTGCTCGCCGAGCAGACAGCGAGTGGGGCGTGCCTAGCCAATATTCATTTACTATAGAAAAACGCTTTGTTGATCGGATGTGGGTTCGGGCTCTTATTTCAGTTATCTTATTGTCCATTGGGTATCTCACATTTACCAATAGACTACGGAGGCTGCGGAAGCAGGATAAACTTTTATTCTCCAATCAAGAACTCGAGTTGCAAGTAGCCAAATTGGAGTCATCATCACTGCGTGGGCAGATGAATCCGCACTTAATCTTCAATGTCCTCAATTCGATCCAAAAACTCATACTAAAAGAAGAAAAAGAAGACGCAAATAAACTGTTAGCTCGTTTTTCTAAATTGGTGAGGGCTTCTTTACAATATTCTCGGTTTGAATACATATCGTTGGAAGACGAGGTAAACTTTTTAAATAACTATATGAATATTGAAGCACAACGATTTCCGGGAAGGTTTAGCTATACTATTGATGTGGCAGAAGAGCTATTGGCAGATGCTACCATACCACCACTGCTTATACAACCACTCTGTGAAAATTGTATAAAACATGCTTTTGTAGAAGATGGAGGTACTATAACTGTGCGGATCAGAGTTGAAAATGAAGATCGGCTTCATATCGAAGTGGAAGACGATGGTATTGGTATATACAATACGAATACACTAAAAAAGAGTAGCCTTGGTACTACGATAATACGAGACCGGCTAAAACTGATGCAAAAAAGCGGGGGAATAGCAAGTCTCATGATAGAATCAGCAGATAAAAATACGGATAAAGGAACTAAAGCAACATTAATACTGCCATACAATTAGATGAAAGCAATACACATAGATGACGAAAAAGATAGCTTAGAGGTGATGAGAATATTGCTCCAGAAGCACTGTCCACAGATAGATCTAGTAGCCTCTGTTGCAAGTGTAGATGCAGGCTTGATTGCTCTCAAAGAGTATCAGCCACAGCTTGTATTCTTAGACATAGAGATGCCAAGTAAAAATGGTTTCTTACTGCTCGACGAACTCAAGGAATACAATTTTGAAGTAGTTATGGTTACTGGGTACGAGAACTATGCCATTAAAGCAATTAAATACGCAGCACTGGACTATCTCCTCAAGCCGCTAGATGCAAGAGGCTTAGTGCAAGCGGTAAAAAAAGCGGAAGCCAGTAATGGTGCTTCCACCGACAGACTCATACACTATCGCAGTCTTGTGTCTGAGGCAGAGGATACCTATAACTCACTTATGATATCATCCAAAGATGGGTACAGAGTCATTGATATCAACGATTTGTTGTGTCTAAAATCAGAATCTGGCAGCTACTGTGTCATGTATTTTACAGATGGCAGTAAGGAAGTAGTATCCAAGCCGCTCAATTACTTTGAGGCATTACTGCCCGCAGAGTTTTTTTATCGAATTCATCGTTCGCACTTGGTCAATTTAAAAAAAGTGACATCATTTGATGCAAAGAGTTCTAAAGTTAAACTAGCGGGAGATATTGAGCTTGTAGTTTCTACCCGAAAAAAAGCTGATTTCAGAAAGAAAATGACCAATTGAGAGTCAGTATGTCGCGTTTAGAGGGTTAAACGTAGCGTTCACTGTATCAGCACCATAAGTATTGCAAAAATCTTTTTAGTTTGATGTATATTGGGGTTAACAAGCAGACGAACACCTCTCAATTGATATAAAAACTCGATAGTAAACTTTGAAAACGCTGAATGTATTTGCATGAAAAAATTACTCTCAAAAAGGGTGATTTTTTTATGCTCTAGGACTTCAGGCTTTCAGTGTGTGCCATCATTGACCATATCTTGTGGGAGTTTAGCGTAGTACAGAAAATCTATGTTTTGTACATTTGCCAAGTGTCTACACAAGCCAAAATACAAGAACTGACTATAGAGCTAAAACAGCATAATTACAACTACTATGTGCTAGCCAATTCTACTATATCTGACCGTGAGTTTGATATGAAACTCAAAGAATTGGAGAAGTTAGAGCAAGCCTTTCCGCAGTATGCGGATCCCAATAGTCCCACGCAGCAAGTAGGCGGAGATGTAACTAAGAACTTTAATACTGTGCCACACAGTACACGTATGCTTAGTTTAGGAAACACGTACAATAAAGAAGAATTACTTGATTTTGACACACGAGTTGCAAAACTCAATGGAGGTAATGCATACCAATACACAGCCGAACTCAAGTTTGACGGATTTGCGATTGCACTTAGGTATGTAGACGGTAAGCTAGACCAAGCCATCACACGTGGAGACGGCACACACGGGGATGATGTGACTACCAATGTAAAAACCATTCGATCAGTTCCACACAAGCTAAAGGGCAATTACCCTCCAGCGTTAGAAGTGCGAGGCGAGATTTTTATGCACAAAGCAGCTTTTACCAAACTAAACGAAGGCCGAGCAAAGAATGGAGAAGACCTCTATAAAAATCCACGAAATACCGCTGCTGGAACTATAAAAATGCAAGATAGTGCAGAGGTAGCTAAGCGACCACTAGATGGATTTCTCTACCAACTAGCCGAGCACGGCAAAGAAGAGTTAGACCACTGGGATAGCCTACAGCGTATGAAAGAATACGGACTGTCTGTGAACGATGCTACACGACTGTGCAATACCATAGAAGACGTGTGGGCTTTTATAGAACACTGGGATACAGAGCGGAAGAACCTCGGTTTTGAGATAGACGGGGTAGTGATTAAGGTAAATAGCCAATTGCAGCAGCAAGAGATGGGTTTTACCAGTAAGTTTCCGCGGTGGGCTATGTCTTATAAGTTTGAGACCGAGCGAGCAGAGAGTAGGCTTATCAGCATTAGCTACCAAGTAGGTAGAACCGGTGCGGTTACTCCTGTGGCTAACTTAGAACCAATGCAACTGCTCGGCACCACGGTAAAGCGTGCAAGCCTGCACAATGCAGATTTTATAGCAGATTTAGATATTCGCTTGGGCGATAGGGTTTTTGTAGAAAAGGGTGGAGAGATTATCCCTAAAATTGTAGAAGTAGACACAAGCAATAGAGAGGCTAATAGCATACCTACACAGTTTGCACCGGCGTGCCCAGAGTGTGAGACTCCATTGGAAAGACCAGAGGGAGATGCCGTGTTTAGGTGCCCCAATACGCAAAGCTGCCCGCCGCAAGTAAAAGGCCGTATAGAACATTTTATTGGTCGTAAGGCTATGGATGTAGCAAGCTTGGGAGAAGGAAAGATAGATGTATTGTACCAGTCGGGTTTTGTTAAAAGAGCCGCAGACTTATACACGTTAGATGCTGAGCAATTGCTGGGCCTTAGTAAGGCGATTACCCATGAAGATACGGGAGACGAACGTTTAGTGAGTTTCAAAGAAAAGACGGTAGAGAATATAATCAGTGGGGTAGAAGCTTCCAAACAGATTCCATTCGAACGTGTATTGTTTGGTCTTGGAATTCGTTTTGTGGGAGAGACGGTAGCCAAAAAATTGGCTTTCCACTTTAAAAATATAGATGCGGTGGTCGCTGCCGATTTTGAGACGCTAAATGCCGCAAGCGAAATAGGTGGAGTGATAGCACAGAGTGTCATTGACTATTTCAGTATACCCGAAAACAGAGAAGAAATAGAACGACTGAAAGTGGCAGGCTTACAATTTGAAGTAGTAGAAAAAGAACTAGCTAGTAATGCACTTGACGGAGCTAAAATAGTGGTGAGTGGTGTTTTTACTCGCTTTAGCCGCAACGAACTGAAGAAACTGATAGAAGACAATGGCGGCAAAAATGTAAGTTCTATCTCCAAGTCTACTGACTTCATAGTAGCAGGAGACAGTATGGGTCCTGCCAAAAAAGAGAAAGCAGAGAAACTAGGAGTAAGGATGATTACTGAAGATGAGTTTGCCGGTATGTTGGGGTAGTCTAAAACACAGACCCTCATTGAATATAGTAGTCTTATTCTCGCATAATGTATTCCTATTCATTGAAATAATAGACGGATTAGTTGAAGCACATTTAAGTAAAGAGATGTCTGGAGTAAATACGTTATTCTATAAAATTATAATGCGATACATTCCCCTAGGCCTTTTACACAACTGAATTTGTATGCTTATTTGGAGATATAAGTAAATGCAAAATAATGCTGTCCTGCCTGAGTAGTAAACATGAATATATAGCAATTGTTAAGTGGAGGTAGTTATTCTGCAAATCCTTACCTTCGTCCCATTGACAGATTTTAGAATACAAATAGGCAAAAAAAGCCTGGCTAGACACAAGCAACGCAGCAAGTTGGAATCGCTCAAAAAGATGAATGACGTGCGAGAAGTGGGCGTGGTGTATGATGTAAAAAGGACATCGGCACAATTGCTCAATAAAGTGACACATTACTTTGAATCTGAAGGGAAGACCGTAATTACCCTAGGCTACCTAGAAGAGCAAGAATTAGGGGGGTATGTGCCGGATAAGAAAGAGATGTACTTCTGCATAAAAGACTTGAACTTTTGGAAACTACCGAAGAAACAAGCTGTAACATCATTTGTATCTATAGACTTCGATTACTTGATAAATTTAGATATGGAAGGCTGTAATGAGTTGCAGGCGATATCTACCTACTCCGCATCCAAAACGAGAATGGGCAAACATTTTGAGAACTATCCTTTTGCACAAGATTTTATGATCAAAAGCCTGGCCGAAACTGCCGAAGAATTATTTAACGATATAAAACAATACATCAACTAGTATGGAGAAATTTAGAGGATTAGGAGTAGCAATGGTTACACCATTTTATGCAGATGGTAGTATCGATTTTGATGGGCTAGAAAAATTAACCAATCATCTGGTAGATGGCGGAGTAAACTACCTAGTAGTGATGGGTACTACAGGTGAGAACCCTACTGTTAGCGATGGGGAGCAACAGCAAATACTGCAAAAAGTAATAGAAGTAAATGCAGGGAGACTACCTATTGTATTTGGGATAGGAGGGAACAATACAGCTGTAGTAGTAGACAGGCTAAAGACGGAAAACCTAGTTGGAGTAGATGGGATACTCAGTGTAAGTCCGTACTATAATAAACCAAGCCAAGAGGGTGTTTATCAGCATTTTAAAGCGGTGAACGATGCTACACCACTCCCGGTGATAATGTACAATGTGCCCGGGAGGACTGGTTCTACAGTGAGTTCAGAAACAACGCTACGCATAGCTCAACTACCAAATATAGTAGCTACCAAAGAAGCGACGGGTAGTCTGGATATTTGTATGGACATAGTGATGGATAAGCCAGATGGATTTGGGGTGATAAGCGGTGAGGATGGCTACACCATGCCGTTCATAGCTGCAGGTATGCAAGGTGTAATATCTGTAATAGGAAACGCATATCCAAAAGAATTTAGTCAGATGGTGCACTTTGCGTTGGAGGGGGATTTTGAAAATGCCAAGAAGCTGCACTACAAATTATTTCCTGCCATGAAGGCCATTTTTATGGATGGCAATCCGGGTGGAGTAAAATATATACTAGCAAAGATGGGTATCTGTGGCAATTATTTTAGACTGCCCGTAGTAGCTGTGAGTGAAGCAACAGAGACAGCTCTGGATGAAGCGATGTTGTGATGTGGACCAAACCTTGACATGCCGTGAAAACAATCCTATTTGTACTAGCCACGGTTGTGGTAACTGCTATTTGTGAAGCACAAGATTGTGTTGCAACAAAAGTGTTCCCTGTGTATGTTGCAAACGATAGTTTGTTAATAGACGTAAGGAACATAAGTAAAGGAGCCACTCAAACCATTTCTATCTATGTGCTAGATGCAGGATTAGATAGACGCGTTAATCGGTTGTGCAAGGTATTAGAAGAGAAGCCCTCAAGTGTAAATTATCGTATTATTGGTATTGGTCACTCGCGGTTTAGTAACAAAAAACGGCGTAGGGATTTTATTCCACCTGGAGATACTACTTTTTTTGGCCCAAAGGCCAGATTTGTAGGCAAAGCAAATGATTTTCTGTCGGTCATAGTAGATTCTATAATACCTACTTGGGATACCAACACCCATCAACGTATACTTATTGGGCATTCGTTTGGAGGACTGTTTGGTGTTTATTGCGGCACGCTGGCTACGTCTCCGTTTGATGAAATATTTGCTCTTAGTCCTTCACTATGGGTAAATGCGGGTTCTTTTCGCCGGCACTATGTATCCAGTCAAAATATGAGGTTTTACAGACAGGTATATATTGCGTACGGTTCTTTGGAAGTGTTAAATTTTGTGGGCCTATCCATAAATAGACTGAGACGAAACGTAAAAACGGATGACAAGAAGTATCTTTATTTTTCGCGTATTCCACTAAAGACCCATTTTTCGATGATACGATATATCAAGAAGCTCCAAATTCCAAATTAGGACCTATACCCGTATTTATATCGTTGCTATCACCTTCAGCTCTATACCAATCGGAGTCGGCAGACAGTTTATTTCCATCGTAGTCCTACACGGTTGGTTGTCTTTGAAATATTCTGCATACAAACGGTTATAGGTTTTAAAATCATCTTTCATATTGGTAAGGAATACCGTTACGTCTACAATGTTTGCCCAGCTACTACCAGCGTCTTCTAAAATTGTTTTCACATTATTGAAGACCGAGTGGCATTGTTTTTCTATATCATAGCTAGCTATAGTGCCATCTTCATTTAGCTCTACTCCGGGTATTTGTTTGGTGCCACGTTCACGTGGTCCTACTCCACTCAGGAATAGCAAATTCCCCACTTTGCGTGCGTGTGGGTATGCTCCTACTGGTTCTGGTGCTTTACTGCTGTTTAGTATCTCTGTACTCATTGTCTTTTATGGTTATGGTTACTTGCTGGGTTTTATTAAGAACCTCTGCGTTGGATTTTAGTTTTGGGATGCTTCCTGTTTTTTTAGGGCTATAACCAGAAGAGGTTTCTTCTTTTTCCTTGTTTTTTAATGCCTTTTTTGCTCGTCTCTTATAGGTCTCACGCACGGCCTCTAGGTCCATTTTGGTTGGGAGTACTGTCTTACGTATAGCCAGCCCCGTGGGCATTTCAAAAAATCCCGCAGGATTAGACACCCCATTGGGTTGAGCTGCCGCTGCTATTTTAGTATTGTCAGGGGATAGTGCCACGGCATTTACTTTGTAACCCTCTAAGGAGAATTGTGCCATTAGTGTATTCTCTTTTATGTTATAAATATTTACTGTGCCATCTAAACTGCCGCTAACTAAGTATACACCAAAAGGACCCATGTCTATATCGGTCACAGCTCTAGTATGTTCCGTAAGTGCCGTTTCTTCTTTTGCATTTACTATGTTCCATACACGTATTGTTTTGTCTTTAGAGCTAGATATGAGGTGCTTACGGTCTAAGGTTACCAGTAGGTCTGTAATATCATTGCCGTGACCTTCAAAGGTGTTAATCAACTTACCGAAAATATCGAATTGACGGATAACAGGACTCCCTTTTACTGCAATAAAGTAGCTACTACGGTCTATGGCTACCGTGGCAGCTGTGATAGATTTAGTTCCGTTTATTGGGATTTTTTTCTGCTTTACTAGATCAAAAGCGGTAAATATCCCATTGTCTCCTGCACAAAAAACAGTACGCATTCCTGGTCCGTATATGAGTTTATTGATTTGTGTGTTTTCGAGGACAAACGCCGTATCTTTGGTCGCCACCTGAAAAAAGGAGTCATTAAACTCATAGAAGTTTAGTCTTCCGTCTTGTCCTCCTATTATTAGGCTATGGCCATCTCGACTAAAGGCCATCGTTTTTACGGCTCCTTTAAAATCTTCGACCACTTGCATGATCTCAGCGGTAGTGTCGTTTCTTTGGATAATGACGGTATTGTCCCAACTTCCCGTTACTATATACTTGCCATCTGGGCTAAAAACGACAGATGATATATCATCTGTGTGGTTGGCTCTATAGGTAAAGCTATCAACCTGTGCCAAAGTGCTGAAGCCAGCAAATAATAGTATTAAGAATATATTTCGCATCTCGACTGCTAAGTTACTAATTTTTGTAAAATAACCACTTGGCCAACTCTTTATAGCTCGCTTTCTTGCCATACATCAATATTCCTGTACGGTATATTTTCCCTGCTACGGCTATTGCTGCTACAATGGACATCAACATGATAGCCATAGATAGGTATATCTGCCAATTGAGTTCTTCTCCCATAAAGGGTAAACGAACCATCATGGTTACTGGGGAGGTAAAGGGAATAATACTCATCCAAGTGGCTAAAGTACCATTGGGATCTCCTACTACAATAGAGAAAGATACGGCAATAGAAAATATCAGTGGCATAGTCATAGGTAACATAAATTGCTGTGTGTCAGTCTCGCTATCTACGGCACTGCCTATGGCGGCAAAGAGTGCTCCGTAAAATAAGTACCCTCCCATAAAAAAGAAGAGAAAAACCCCAAATATTTTACCGAGAGGCAATGCCAAGAAGTCGGAAATAAACTGTAGTTGTTCTAAATCTACATTGGTAAGGGCAGTATTACTACCAAGTTGTTCTAGCTCTTGTAGATCGCTTATGTTAAAATCGACTATCAAGCCAATTACCCCCATGAGCAGAGCGGTTAAAATGATCCACATGACGAGTTGCGAAAGTCCTACTAGTGCTATTCCGAGTACTTTGCCCATCATGAGCTGGAAAGGCTTCACTGTACTTACTATGAGCTCTACTATGCGGCTCGTTTTTTCTTCTATTACACCTTTCATTACTTGCACTCCGTATAAGAAAATGAAAAAATATATCAAAAAAGCAAGTGCCATGCCTACGGCCGTATTAATGCCCATGTTACTCTTTTTTGTGCTGCCATCTGGGTCTACTGTAAATTGATTTATGCTCACGGAGCTCCTTAGACTATCTATAGCAGATTGCTTTATACCCAGTTCCGTTAGTTTTTGTTCTCTTAGTACATTGCGAAAAGCTCGTTCGAGTCGTTGACTATTGTTTACACTTAGGCTGCTCATACTCTCATATCTTGGAGTGAATGCTTGACCTATGGTATAGTTCGATACGATCGTTATAACGCCATCTATACTATCGCTTTTCAGCAAATCTTCTGTGGTGTAGTAGTCTTTGTATATGAAGTATATACCTTCTTGATTTTCTAGATTGTTTATGAAAATACCCGTTGGGTCTACCACTACTATATGCTGACTTTCTGTTGCGGTGCTTTGACCTACACTTATCCAGATTATAAGACTGTAGAAGAGGGTGATGAGCAGTGGGGTAAGCAGCGTCATAAGTATGAAGCTCTTTTTCTTTATCCGTGTGAGGTATTCTCTTGCGGTAATAGTGCCTATCTTACTCATGGTCGCTATCTGTTAAGGTTAAAAACACTTCTTGCATACTTGGTATTACCTCACGGTATTCTTTTATCTGAATGTCTTGTGCTGCCAGTGCTGCGAGGTTTTCTGTGCTTTGGTATGAAAAGACCATACGGGTAAGTCCGTCTTTGTTTTCAGTGCTCACGATATTGATTCCGCTAATATCTTCTGGGTTTACACTGTTCGTACATGCTAGTTCAAATAGATCTGTTTTTAAGCTTCTTCGTACATCCATTACACTTCCTTGAGCTACAACTTTAGCCTTATTTAGAAGTACAACATTGTCGCAGATAGCCTCTACGTTTTCCATGCGGTGCGTACTTAGCATTATACTAGCACCATTGTTCTTTAGGTTCTGTATTTCATCCTTTATGAGTTGCGTGTTTTTAGGGTCAAAACCGGTAAAGGGTTCGTCCAAAATAATGAAATCAGGATTGTGCATTACAGTTACAATGAACTGTATTTTCTGCTGCATTCCCTTGCTTAGTTCTTCTATTTTTTTGTTTTTCCATGTAGTAGCTTCAAATTTTTCAAGCCACATATGTATTGTTTTCTTGGCATCTGATACTTTCATGCCTCGCAGTTTTGCAAAGTATAAAAGCTGGTCATATACACTCATTTTCTTGTATAGGCCACGTTCCTCGGGTAGGTACCCTATACGCTTTATGTGCTCCTTGTTTAGCTTCTCTCCGTCCAGTAGTATGGATCCTTCATCTGGTGCGGTTATTTGATTTATGATACGAATAAGAGACGTCTTGCCGGCTCCGTTGGGGCCGAGCAGACCAAATATGGAACCTTTGGGAACATTGAAACTGACCTTATTCAGAGCGGTATGATTGGCATAAAATTTGGATATGCCTTGTAGTTGTATGATGCTCATTATAAGGGCAAATTTAGCGTCATTTCTTGCTCAGAAAGATTAAGTCGATAAAGGGATTAGATTTATCGGAAGGAGTATGGTCTTTATCTTAGATACTATCTACTACGTATTAAAGGTGATGCAATCAGAAAAGGAAAGTGCCATTCGCTTTGTAGTAGCCAGAGAGTAGTACGGTGGTTTTTATTGTTACCATTTATTACTAAAAGAGACATGCTCAATATTTTTAGTCCTTTGCTAAATTTTAGAGGGATATAAATTTAATTTTCACTTAAGGTTCTTCAAAATATCACTAATAGTAGATCGTTTACTATAGTTTCTATCAAAATGCCTCCATTTTATCACTCCATCTTGGCCAATGATATAAGTGGCAGGTACGGGCAAACGTTGTGTGTCGTCTGACTGACTTACAATTAAACCATCACCTAAAAACAGTTTATATTTTGCCATAGTTTTTTCAGAAGGAGTAAACAAAACATCAAATTGGTTCATAATAATGTATCCACTATCGTATAAGATGGTGGTCTCCAGATTGGTCTTTTTAATCGTTTTTGCTATAAATTCGGGCTTTTGTGGAGAGACTACAACTACCTTAGCCCCAGCAGATTTTAATAACGCTAAGCTATCTTGAATACTTCTCATGTGCCTGTTGCAGTAAGGACACCATTGCCCTCGTATAAAAATCAAAACAATTGGACCATTGGATAAATCTGTATGTACACTATACCTAGTTGAATCCTGATCCATAGCAGAAAATAGAGCAATAGTATCTCCTACATCAGCACCGTCTACCTTTCCCAAAAGGGGTGTTTGTGCATTTGCCATACAGCCAAAAAGAACAATAGTCAAACTCAGTAATTTATTCATTGGTATGAGAAACGTAGAATAGCGGTGACGCTTACTTTTTGGTGCTGTTTTATAATGACAAGTTGCTTTCTCGTTTTATTTCTAGGGATATTCTTCACCTATTTGGTGACTTTGTATCGAGAAATAAACAATCAATTCTTCTTCCACTTTGTTAATCTCGTATCAAACTACACCTTTGTAAAAAATGAATCAAGCACAGATGGATTTCAAGTCACTTATATCTCAAGGAATACCAAACGAATTGCCAGCATTGGTACGTGTTACCACGAACAACAACGTAGACAGCCGCCCCAAAAACACTCCTGCACCCAAACGTAAAGACATTCTTTCGTTGGAAGATAAGAAACTGGCTATACGCAATGCATTGAGATACTTTCCGAAGGAATGGCACGCGGAGTTGGCTCCAGAGTTTGTAGCTGAGTTGAAGGAATACGGCAGAATCTACATGCACAGATTCAAGCCAAATTACACTATGTATGCTCGCCCAATAGAAGAATATCCGGCTAGGAGTAGGCAAGCAGCAGGTATTATGCTTATGATTCAGAATAACTTGGATCCTGCGGTTGCTCAGCATCCAGATGAGTTGATCACCTATGGTGGCAATGGTGCAGTGTTTCAAAATTGGGCTCAATACCTGATCACTATGAAGTACCTGAGTGAGATGACAGAAGAGCAAACACTGCATATGTACAGTGGGCACCCTATGGGATTGTTCCCAAGTAGCAAAGATGCTCCTCGCGTGGTGGTGACCAATGGTATGATGATACCCAACTATTCTAAACCAGATGATTGGGAAAAGTATAATGCACTGGGCGTAACACAATACGGGCAAATGACTGCAGGTAGTTTTATGTACATAGGGCCACAGGGTATAGTGCACGGCACTACCATTACGGTTATGAATGCTTTCAGAATGAAGCTGGAAGAAGGAGATACTCCGGCAGGTAAAATTTTCTTGACCGCAGGATTAGGCGGTATGAGTGGTGCTCAGCCTAAGGCTGGAAATATAGCGGGTTGCATCACTATTTGTGCTGAGGTAAATGCAGCAGCAGCTCACAAACGCCATGATCAAGGTTGGGTAGATGAGTTGATAAGTGAGATGGACGAGCTAGTTGTGCGTATTCGTGAAGCACAGTCAGCTAAAGAAGTGGTAAGTATAGCCTATGTAGGCAATGTGGTAGAAATCTGGGAACGTTTTGCAGACGAAGATGTTTTCATACATGTAGGTAGTGACCAGACGTCTTTACATAATCCTTTTGCAGGCGGTTATTATCCGGCAGGATTAAGTTTTGAGGATAGCAATGAAATGATGGCCAATAAGCCAATAGAGTTCAAAGAACACGTATACGAATCGCTCAGGAGACATGCCGCCGCAGTAGATAGAAATACAGCGAAAGGAACGTATTTCTTTGATTATGGCAATGCGTTTTTGTTAGAAAGCAGTAGAGCTGGGGCAGATATTATGGCAGAGAATGGTATCGATTTTAAGTACCCTAGCTATGTGCAGGACATACTTGGGCCTATGTGTTTCGACTACGGTTTCGGACCATTCAGATGGGTATGTGCCAGTGGAGATCCTGCAGACTTGAAGAAGTCTGACGAGATAGCTGCCAGTGTGATGAAGAAAATACAAGCGACTGCTCCAAAGGAAATACAACAGCAAATGGCGGACAACATAAAATGGATAGAGGAAGCGGGACAATATCAAATGGTGGTAGGCTCGCAAGCACGAATACTCTATGCCGATAGTGAAGGCCGCATGAAAATAGCCGAGGCGTTTAATCAAGCGATAGCCGCTGGAGATATAAAAGACGGAATTATTTTAGGTAGAGACCACCATGATGTGAGTGGTACAGATTCTCCGTATCGGGAGACGAGTAACATCTATGACGGGAGTAAATTTACCGCTGATATGGCCATCCACAATGTGATAGGAGATAGTTTTCGTGGAGCTACATGGGTGAGTATCCACAACGGTGGCGGAGTAGGATGGGGCGAGGTGATGAATGGTGGGTTTGGTATGCTGCTAGACGGCTCCTCTGATGCCGATGCTCGTTTGAAGAATATGCTCCATTATGATGTAAATAACGGAATAGCACGCCGCAGTTGGGCGAGAAACGAAAATGCTCAATTTGCTATAAAACGTGAAATGGAACGCAACGATAAACTGAAGGTGACCCTTGCTCAGAATGCAGACGATGGTTTGATAGAAGGGTTGTTCTAGATCGCATAAAAAAAGCCGACTGGTAAGTCGGCTTTGACGTATTGTATGTGATAAGACCTTTCTAGTTAAAGAAGTCTTTCATCTTATCAAAGAATCCTTTTTCTTTACTCGGGTCTGGAATGAAATTTTCTGCGTCTAGCAGTTGTTTCATCATAGTCTTTTCGTCATTGTTTAGCTTATTCGGTGTGAATACGTTTATGTAGATAAGCTGGTCTCCTGTACTGTATCCTCCGTTTACGTCTGGTATCCCTTTGCCGCGTAGTCTGAGTACTTTACCACTCTGGGTTCCTGCTTCTATTTTGATACGAGCTTTGCCGCTTACCGTAGGCACTTCCACATCGGTACCTAGTGCTGCTTGAGGGAAACTTACGTGTAGATTGTATATTACATTATTCCCATCTCTTTCTAGGCTTTCGTGCTTTACTTCTTCTACAAGTACGATAAGATCTCCTGCTACTCCACCGGGCATTTCATTGCCACGGCCTCTTACGTTTAGCTGCATCCCATCAGCTACTCCTGCAGGTATATCTATGGTAGTAGTCACCTTTTCGGTAATCAATCCCATTCCATCTGCTCCTGGAGGTACGTTTTTCACCTTCTTTCCATTTCCACGGCAAGTAGGGCAAGGGCTAGCTGTTTGCATTTGCCCTAAGAAAGTACTCTGTACTCGGGTGACCTGACCTCTACCACCACAGGTAGAACAGTTTTCAAAGCTCACTCCCGGGGCAACTACTTTCTTATTGTATTTTATCTTTTTTTCTACACCGTTGGTGATGTCCTCTAACGTTAGTTTCAGTTTGATACGTATGTTAGAACCAACAGCTTGTTGTGTTCTTCCGCCTCGGCCTCCACCGCCACCAAAGAAACTTTCGAAGGGGCTTCCACCGCCACCACCTTGGCCACCGAAGATGTCACCAAATTGGCTGAATATGTCATCCATATTCATGCCACCACCACCACCACCAAAACCGCCTTGTCCACCACCTACACCGGCGTGTCCAAACTGGTCATAGCGTTGTTTTTTTTCTGCGTTGCTGAGTATTTCGTATGCTTCTGCTGCTTCTTTAAATTTTTCTTCAGCTTCTTTATTGTCCGGGTTTTTATCTGGATGAAACTGGATAGCCTTTTTGCGATACGCCTTTTTTATCTCAGCCTCGGTAGCATTTTTATCTACCCCAAGTATGTCGTAGAAATCTCTCTTACTCATCTTATTCTCCTACTACTACTTTTGCAAAACGAATTACTTTATCATTGAGCATGTATCCTTTTTCTACTTCGTCCACAACCTTTCCTTTTAGCTTTTTGCTAGGTGCTGGTATCTTGGTAATAGCCTCGTGTACTTCTGGATCAAACTCTTTTTCAATGGATTTAAAGTGTTTCAATCCTTTGTTCTCAAGTGTGCTCTTGAACTTATTAAATACCAAATCCACACCTTGACGGATCGTCTTCACATCCCCTTTCTTATCCATGTTTTGCATGGCACGTTCAAAGTCGTCCATTATAGGAAGTAAGTCTGTCAAAATATCCTGTCCTGCGGTTTTGAATAGCTCTACACGCTCACGAGAAGTACGTTTTCGGTAGTTATCAAACTCTGAATAGAGTCTTAGATACTTATCATTAAGCTCATTGTATTTTTCTTCTGCAGTAGGTTCTTTTACTTCAACTGTTTCTTGTTCAGTCTCTTGCGTAGATTTTTCTGCGTCGTTTATCGTATTTTCTTCTTGGTCTTTTGTCTCTTCAGCCATCATTGGTTGTGCGTTTTTATCTAGTGCAAAAGTGCAAAAGTATTGCCACGTCGTATTGTGTCATAATGACACCGATTACTCTGCCAAGTGAGCAGCCAAGAATTCTTCTAGTTTATTGCCATAAAGACCTTTAGCTAGGATTTTTCCCGAGCTGTCTATCAAAACATTATGTGGCAAAAAGCGAAAATTATAGGTTTGTACTATAGGGCTATCCCATTTTTTAAAGTCGCATACTTGATTTTGCCACTCTAGTTTGTCGTTGATAATGGCTTTCCTCCAGATACTTTGGTCCTCATCTAAGCTAACGCTAAATACATCAAACCCTTTACCTGAATCAAAGTTTTTTGACTTGTATTTTTGATATGCTCGTCTTACGCTATTGTTTTCAATGCGACAGGTACGGCACCAACTTGCCCAAAAATCAACTAGAACGACTTTGCCTCTAAGGTTACTTAACGTGAGCATTTCCCCCTCAGGATTTGCCATCATAATTTCAGGTGCTTGGTCTCCTACAGCTGGTCGTATTATGTGTTGGAGAGCACTTATATTGAGATGCCCAATGAGTAGAATTAAAATTACAGTTATGGATTTTATCCATTGCATATGTATTACAAACGTGTAATACGTGCTCCTATTGCATTGAGTCTATGCTCTATATCTTGGTAGCCGCGATCTATTTGTTCTATATTATGTATTGTACTGGTTCCTTCTGCACTCATTGCTGCTAGCAGTAATGATACACCGGCACGTATATCTGGAGAAGACATAGTGGTTGCCTTGAGTGGCACTCTACGGTCTAGTCCCATAACAGTTGCTCTGTGTGGATCACACAATATGATTTGTGCTCCCATGTCTATCAGGTTGTCTACAAAGAATAATCTGCTTTCAAACATTTTTTGATGTATGAGAACATTGCCTTTAGCTTGTGTACACATTACCAAAATGACACTGAGTAGGTCTGGTGATAGTCCTGGCCATGTTGCATCAGAGATGGACATCATACTACCGTCTATGAAATTGTCTATTTCGTAATGTCTATTTTCTGGGATAATAATGTCATCATCTTTGATAACAAATTGAACGCCTAGTTTTTTGAATACTTTTGGGATAAGACCAAGCTGATCTACCCTACAGTTTTCTATCGTAATCTCAGACTGTGTGAGTGCTGCAAGTGCTATGAATGATCCTATCTCAATCATATCTGGCAGTATCGTGTGTGTACAGCCGCCCAGTTCATTTACACCTTCTATGGTAAGTAGGTTGCTTCCTACTCCAGAGATTTTGCCTCCCATGGAGTTTATCATTTTGCATAACTGCTGTAGATAAGGTTCGCAAGCGGCATTGTATATAGTGGTAGTGCCTTTTGCCATTACCGCTGCCATTAGAATGTTGGCAGTACCGGTTACAGACGCTTCTTCAAGAAGCATGTAGCTCCCTTTTAGATTTTTGCCCTCTACTTTGTAAAAACCAGTCTCTTTATTATAAATAAACTCTGCTCCTAGATTTTCAAAACCAATGAAGTGAGTATCTAATCTTCGTCTACCTATTTTGTCTCCTCCGGGGCTAGGTATATATCCTATACCAAAGCGGGCGAGTAGCGGTCCTATAATCATAATAGATCCTCTAATAGCTGCACCTTTTGTGCGAAACTCATCCGTATGGAAATAGTCCAAATCTATCTCGTCTGACTTGAAGGTGTAATGACCTTTACCTATTTTATTTACTTTTACTCCTAAACCTTCTAAGAGTTCAATCATACGCATGATGTCGCGTATCTCTGGTATGTTTTTTAGTTCTACTTCTTCTGCTGTAAGTAGTACAGCTGCAAGTATTTGTAGAGCTTCATTTTTTGCTCCTTGTGGTGTGAGTGTGCCTTTTAGTTTGTGGCCTCCCTCTATCTTAAAAGTTCCCATTTATCTCTTCTTGTATTTGGGGTTAAAATTCTTCTTCTTGTTCTTGTTGTTTCTTGTGTTGCTAGTACGGTTGTTGTTTGGTCGCTTGGTACGAGCTTCTAAGTGTATATCCAAACTATCCGGAGCTACTTGTAGTTTCCCTTCGGACAGGTCTGCTAAGTGTTGTACTATCTGCGTAGGAGTAAGGTCTTCATCATTCCAATTCTTACTCGAATTTATCATGAAGGAAGCGATGTAGTTGATGTACATTGTTTTCACTTCACCAGCTTCCATTTCTCCAGCACCCAGTATCATGTCGAGTAAATTTCTCCCATAGTAGCGGTACTTGCTCAGGACCTTTTTGTAGCCTAAGTGTTCTGGTTTTGTATTTTTATCTTCTGGGGTAGGTACAGGAAAATCGTTATCTATGTCTAGCTCAAAGCCAGCAATCTCGTGCATGTGGTCCCATACCGTTTGCTCGTAGTTTTTTTGCCCTTTTATTTCTGGATTTAAGTTCAGCATTACTTGAAATACAGTGTGAGCCAAGATGTTTCTTTTCTCCCTGTCTTGCTCCAATTTCAGGTGCTCTACCATCTCTTGTACGCCTCGTCCATATTCAGAAAGCGTAATTTGCTCCTGTTGGGTATTATATTGAATGTTCATGTTGAAAATACAAATATAGCTGCTTGTGCGGATTTTTTTTTTTTGGGAAGTATAGAATGGCTTTCCTATTAACAATGCCTAAGAATAGTGTCTTTTTTTTAGTAGTACATACGTTAATATTAGGGTGTCTTAAATTATCGGTGTTGATATAATGTGCATTCCTTTGTGTCGTTTTTAGGTAATTTTTTATAGTTTTACAGAGAACTATAACTAAACAAAAATGAAAAAAACAGTATTTTTAATTGCAATGTTGATGATTGGATCTCAATTTCACGTTGCTCAAGCTCAAGATGTTCTTACTAACAAAAAAGGTAAAGTAATGTTGCCAGAAAATGGAGACTGGTCAGTATCCGTTGATGCAACAAGTTTTCTAAAATTTGCTGCTGACTTAGCTCATATTGGCGGCGAGATGGGAGCGACACCACCAACGTTTCTGGGTCTAAACGATGCAGCAGAGACGTATTCCATCTCTGGGAGACAATTTATCTCTGCGACTCAAGCAAGACGAGCTTCTGTTCGCGTTTTCGCAGACAATGCCATGGAGTCTAAGATGGTAAACCCCAACGGGTTTGTGCCTCAAGCTTGGCCTAATGACGTTTCTGATGATCAGGTGAAAGATGTAATGCGTTCAAGAAACAACATGATCGCTTTAGGCTATGGAATGGAGTACCGAAAGGGAGCCCGGAGACTTCAAGGGTATTATGGGTACGAAGCCATGATAGCTATCGAAAGTAAAGGCACGAGTTACAAGTACGGTAATGATTTAGCAACAACTGGATTTACTTCTCATGATTTTGGTGGTGGAAATGTTTCTGGTACTCAACGTACAACTCAGACGAGAGAAGGAATGAACGTAGCTATAGGTGGTAGAGGTTTTCTTGGAGCAGAATATTTTGTTGTTCCTAAAGTATCTATCGGTGGAGAGTTTGGTCTGGGTGCTGGAATCTATAGAGATTTTGGAGGAAAGACTGTAACAGAAGGAATTGATGGGAGTGGAGCTATACAAGAAGATGTAGTTAGAAAATCAGGAGATTCTAATGGAGGATTCTTTATTGGTAATGCTAGAGATAAAGGTGGAGATAATGCAGTTAGAGATAATATTTGGATGAATTCATTTTCGCCAGCTGCTAATTTATCATTGAATATATACTTTTAATAGACGAGTAGAATAACTAAAAAACGGGAGTAGCATTGGCTATTCCCGTTTTTTTTGCATTTTTAGTAGGCTATACAGACATTTTTTGGCTCGGTAAAAAAGTGCAGTGCTTCCCATCCACCTTCTCTTCCTACGCCACTGTTTTTTACTCCCCCAAAAGGAGTTCTTAGGTCTCTTAGCAACCAACAGTTTATCCATACGATACCACTTTCTACTTCACTTCCCATGCGGTGTGCCTTATGTAAATCACTGGTCCATATGGTTGCTGCTAGTCCGTAGCCCGTACTGTTTGCCAGAGCTAGGGCTTCTTCTTCTGTATCAAAGGGCTGAATAGTCACAACTGGGCCGAATATCTCTTCCTGGTTGGTACGGCATTGCTGGTCAAGCCCTTCTATGACAGTAGGTGCTATGTACCAGCCATCTTTGTGCTCGCCTTCTAAATGTATGGCTTTCCCGCCGGTCAGTATTTTTCCGCCTTCTTCCTGAGCAATTGCGATATAGTCCAGTATTTTTTCGTAATGCTGTTGGCTTACTATAGCACCCTGTCGCGAGTCTTCTTGCATTGGGTCACCTACTTTCATATCCTTTACTTTAGTGATAAATGCTTTTTTGAATTTTTCGTATATCCCTCGTTGTACGAGTATACGGGAGCCACACAGGCATATCTGTCCTTGGTTGGCAAATGAGCTATTGAGCGTAGTTTTTAGCATTCTATCAAAATCGCAATCATCAAAAATGATATTTGGATTTTTGCCTCCTAACTCGAGACTCATTTTCTTAAATTTTGGAGCCACTATCTTGGCTATATGTGCTCCTGTTGCCGTACCCCCAGTAAAGGAGACAAGGTCTATGTCATCACTAGAAATAAGAGCGTTTCCCGTACTGTGACCCAGACCGTGTACGATGTTCAGTACTCCGGCCGGCAGTCCTATCTCCTCGCATATTTCAGAAAGCAAGTAGGCGGTCATTGGTGTCACCTCACTGGGTTTTGCTACTACCGTATTTCCTGCAGCTAATGCGGGTGCTATTTTCCAAGAAAATAGATAGAGCGGCAGATTCCATGGAGAAATACAGGCAGCTACACCCACAGGCTTTCGGAGTGTGTAGTTGATTACCCCTTCTGCAGTTTGGTGACTCTCCGAGGCGAAGTGACGTATAGCCGTACTATAAAATTTAAAGTTGTCCTTGGCTCGTGGGATATCTACGGACCTAGCTAGCCATAGTGGTTTGCCATTGTCTGTACTTTCTGCAAGTGCCAGTTCGTCCATTCGGGATTCTATTCCCTGGCTTATTTTCTCTAACCAGTTCGCACGTTCGGTATTACGCAAACTTGCCCATCCAACAAATGCATCTCGTGCAGCTGCTATAGCGTCATTGACATCGGCTTCACTGGAGTCTGGTATGAGCGAATATACTTTGCCTGTAGCCGGATTGTAATTATCAATATATTTTTCGTTTTGTGGAGCAACGAGTTTACCGTTTATATAGTTAGCAATCTTTTTCATTGTACGTATGAGCAAAAATAAACAAGGAGGCGGTATTGAAGATTGTTTTGGAAAGAATACTTTTGTCGTTTAGGAACATAATAATTATATCCCTTTAAAATTAAACAAATTTCCTTTCAATACGTTATACTGTTAACACAACTACTTAGTCCAATTTCAATGAATTTATTTGTCTCAAATATTGATTATAAAATAACAGAAGATGAGCTGAAGGCTCTCTTTGAACAACACGGTGATGTAAAGTCGTTGGTGATCCTCAAAGACGAGGAAAGTCAAAAACCAAAAGGCTTTGGTTTTGTAATGATGGAGAGCAGCCACGATGGCCAAAAGGCTATCACGTATCTCCATAAACGAAAGATTAATGACCGTGCTCTAAGTATTGAAGAAGCTCGCCCTAAACCAGGAGAGGAGCCAGAGAAGAAAGAAAGAACGCTGCGTCCTAGACGCACGCGTGTTTTTAAAAACTGAAAGTATTCTTACGGCAGAATTTTGCCGCTACACTCTCCAAAACCGATACGCCTGCCATCTTTTTCGCACCAAGCACGTATAGTGATGGTGTCATTATCTTCAATAAACGTACGCGTTTTCCCATTTTTGAGTTGCACGGTTTCCTTACCGCCCCAGCTTAACTCAAGCATACTTCCGTAACTGCCTTTCTCTTTGCCAGAGATTGTTCCACTGGCCATCATATCGCCCACGTTTACATTGCATCCATTTACCGTGTGATGAGTAAGCTGCTGTGCCATATTCCAGTACATATACTTGAAATTACTTTCGGCTATTATGGTTTCCTCGTCACCGTCTGGTGTGAGGCCTACTTCTAGATTGATATCAAAATTTTTGTCTCCATCGTATTGAAGATACGGCAAAACTTCAGGGTCTTGCTTTACACTCTCGCAGCGGAATGGGGCTAATGCCTCCATAGTAACGATCCATGGAGATACGGTAGATCCGAAATTTTTTCCTAAAAAAGGTCCTAGCGGCACATACTCCCACTTTTGTATGTCGCGAGCACTCCAGTCATTGAATATTACCTTCCCAAAGATGTGATCCTCTGCATTATTAATAGATATTGGTTCGCCTAGAGTGGTAGGTTTGCCTATAATAAAGCCCATCTCCAGTTCTAAGTCCATGCGTTTACTTTTTCCAAAAACGGGTTTGTCGGCGTCGGGTGGCATCATTTGTCCACTTGGTCTTTTCAGTGGAGTACCACTCACGACTATACTGCTTGCTCTGCCGTGGTATCCTACAGGTATGTGTTTCCAGTTTGGTAGCAACGGGTTGTCAGGACGAAACATCTTGCCGACATTGGTAGCGTGCTCTATACTGCTGTAAAAATCTGTGTAGTCGCCTACACTCACGGGCATACACATGGCAGCTCCCAGTCTATCGACTATTACTTTTTCTTTAAATACAAAAAGTTGACCTTCTGTGGTAAGTTCTTCTATAAGAAAAGCACGTAACGTACTCCAGGCGTCTTTACCACAAGCAATAAAATCATTGAGTACCGCAGATTCAAAAACAGTAGTATCAAAACCTAGATCGGTGAATAAACCCACTTTTGCACAAGCATTAAGGTCTATAATGCTATCTCCTATAGCCACTCCAGGAGTGGGCTTATCGTCCCTTACAAACATACCGTAAGGTAAGTTGTATATGCTAAAATCTGAGTTGTGTGGTATATCTATCCAGCTATTCATGGTGTTACTCTTTTATGATAGGTCGAAGGTAATAAACGTAAATAAGTATTACTACCACTCGACGGTTTTAATATGATTCTTTACAGAAGTATGTATTATCGGATTTTAATTGATTTCACTCACTACATTACCACATTCACAATCCTACCCGGCACTACAATCACTTTCTTAGGTGGTTTGCCGTCGAGCCATTTTTGAACTATTTCGTTAGCAAGCACATTTTTTTCGATTTCATCTTTGCTCATATCCAGCGGAAATTCCAAATTGGTTCTGGTCTTTCCATTGATAGAAATAGGGTAGAGCTTACTGCTTTCTACAAGATGCTTCTCATCATACACTGGCCATGTAGCATCTGCTATGAATCCATCGTTGCCTATCGCATTCCAAAGCTCCTCTGTAATGTGTGGTGCAAATGGATTGAGCAATACCAGTACTTGTTCAAGCACAGTTTTGTTTTGACATTTCTGACTACCGAGTTCATTTACACAAATCATAAATTGAGCTACAGATGTATTCAGAGACATGGCATTGATATCGTCTGTTATTTTCTTAATGGTTTTGTGCAAGGTCTTCATGGAGTCCTTGCTTGCAGTAGTATCATCCCAATGAGCAGTGCCATCTTGATCATAGAATAGAGCCCAAAGCTTCTTTAAGAAACGGTAGGTGCCGTCTATTCCTTTGGTACTCCACGGCTTGCTGTCTTCTAGCGGTCCTAGGAACATTTCGTAGAGACGCAGGGTGTCTGCTCCATATTGGTTCGCTATGTCATCTGGGTTGACTACATTGAACTTGGATTTTGACATTTTTTCAACTTCAGTAGTTGCGGAAAAAGATTCTTTGTGCATAAAATGAGCGGGTAACAATTCCTCCAACTTATGATGATTCCACATTTCCGCAAGTTCATTAGTGTGAACTTTGTCCCCATCTGCCAATATGCTAGGAATTCTGAACTTTCGAATTGCAACTTGATTAACCTCAAAAGGGATATCAAAGTTTGATCTAATGTAGTTTAGAATCTCTGTATTGTCTTTTGGGACAATACCGTCTAATTTATGAGCAGATACGAAGACAGGTAGCCACTTCGCATTTAAAGGTAATGCTTGTACGGTATATGGATCTCTTCTTTCAGCACAAACCTGATATATAAACTTGCTCTCTCCCTGAATCATTCCTTGATTTACCAGTTTTTTGAACGGCTCATCAAAAGAGATGTGTCCTCTATCACAGAGGAACTTTGTCCAGAATCTACTGTACAGCAGGTGACCTGTAGCGTGTTCCGTTCCTCCTATGTACAAGTCTACTTGATTCCAGTATTCTAAGCTTTCTTTTCCTACAAATTCTTGATCATTATTCGGGTCCATATAGCGAAGGAAGTACCAGCTACTGCCCGCATACCCCGGCATGGTGTCCGTTTCTCTGCGACCTGTTGGCATATTCACCCATTCTTCGTTATTGGCAAGCGGACTTTCAGTCGTTCCTTTTGCTTCGTAGCTGTCTACAGGTGGTAGCTCTACAGGTAATTCATTGATTACAGTAGGTATACCGTCTTGGTGCACGATAGGGAAGGGCTCTCCCCAGTATCTTTGGCGGCTATAGCCTGCATCACGCAGCTTATAGTTTATTTTCTTGGTACCAAATCCGCGTTCTTCTGCCAGTTGGATGATGGCTTGAGACGCTTCTTTTACCGTAAGTCGGTCAAAGTTCTCGCTATTCATGAGCTTACCGTAGTTGGCATCGTAGCTCTGTTCTTGGATATCTATTTCCTCCTTAGAAGAAATGACTTGAATAATTTCTATTCCAAACTTCTTTGCAAATGCATGATCTCTGTCATCGTGAGCAGGAACGGCCATTATGGCTCCAGTTCCATATCCGCT
>TARA_B110000902_G_scaffold213579_1_pt1 | contig 24046 bp, 25 predicted proteins | sample TARA_B110000902 | Tara Oceans TARA_B110000902 (sample SAMEA4398009) | marine metagenome | biome: Polar Biome; feature: [SRF] surface water layer (ENVO:00010504); material: water (ENVO:00002006), including particulate matter (ENVO:01000060) such as... | depth 5 m | reverse complement strand
GCGTTCACTCGTAATAGTACATCAACCTTCATTGGCGACTATGTTGGTGACTTTGTGGCCGACTATATCGGTAATACGGCGTTCACTCGTAATAGTACATCAACCTTCATTGGTAACTACACTGGTGACTTTGTGGCTGACTATATCGGCAACACCAGCTTCACCAGAAACTCCACCTCTACATATACAGGTAACTTCCTTGGTAACTTTGTGGCCGACTATGTGGGGAATTTCGCGGGTAACTTTGCTGGTAACTTCTTAGGGAACTATGTTAATGAAGCAGTGAACTTTACTAGAGATAGTACTAGGGATTCCACTCAGGCATTTACTGGCGACTTTGTGGCCGACTATATCGGTAACTTTGCTGGCAACTTTGCTGGTAACTTCTTAGGGAACTATGTGAACGAGGCAGTCAACTTTTCCAGTGCGTACACTAGAACTTCTCTTAGGACTTCCGAAAGAAACTCGACAGCAGACTTTGTGGGGGACTTCACTGGCAACTATGCTGGCAACTTCCTTGGAAATTACTTAGGTGAAGAAATTCAATCTGCATCTGAAACAATTGAGACATATACGCTATATGTTCGAATAGCTTAACGGAGACTTAAAATGAAAAATAGACGTTGGTTAGATAATGCGTTTTGGAGTGACAACTCTGACAAGCAAAATATTACAGCTATCCTAGAATTCGACACACTTGACAACAAGAAAACATCTCAAGTGATGCAGGTTCCAGAGAATCTACCAAATGGTACACCGAATCCAGACTTTAGTGATATCCTTAAAGCAGTTGGTGTTGATAAGGTTGATATCAATACAAACGAAAGGCTGGAACGCCATCAACGCGATAAGCATCAAAATGAGCAATCGGAACGTGAGCATAAGAAGGCTCGTGAACTAGAATCCTTATTCAATGCCAAGCTTAAAGCATTTGAAATCGATGCCGTGAAGAATTGCAAAGACCGTGTTATGAAGTCTAAACTTAGAAAAGCTAAGAACGAGATGGAATGTATGGCTATTGTGACAATTATTATCATGAAGAGTTTTGAGGCTGATGAATAGAGGATATCTTGCTGTAGCATCGTCCAAGCCTAGTTTTTACTATGCGGCTATCAACTGTCTTGAAAGCATTAAGGATTATGATCCAGATGCTCAGACGTGCCTTGTTGTAGACGAGCACCTGTATGATGGGAGGGATCATAGTATTGATCATATCATCTTTACGGAAACTCCTAACGAGTATCGTGCCAAACTTTGGGGTATGGCGAAGACACCCTTTGATCAGACATTTTATGTTGATGCCGATACTGAGTGTATGCATGAAGATATTGCGAAGGTGTGGGATGAGTTCCGTGGTAATGATATGGTCTTTCAGGCATTAACTCTAGAAAGAGATAAAGCCTTTAAGGGTCGGCATTTCCCAGCAGGTTCTTTCCAATACAATGGTGGCGTCTGTCTTTATGATTCGTCTAAGCAGCATATTAGAGACTTCATGATGAGATGGTATGATCTTTATAAGTTACAGCTTTCTGATAAGTGGTGGCCAATTGATCAGGAGACTGGCGAATGGGACTTACATGCCTATGGCAAACGTGAAGAACAGAAGTACTGGGACCAGTTCACCCTATGGTACTTGACAAACAAAGAGCAAAAATGGGATGATCTAAATATTGGCATCTTCAAAGATGATCTGCGTTGGAACTACTTTAGTGGTATGGGCAAGGTGGGCATTGGATGCGACAATCCAATTATTGTGCACTACTCTAGTGCCCTATCAAAGGACAACGACATATATGCCTCTTAGTGATAGTGAACGATTTTCTGGTAATGAAGTCCTAACGGACATTAAATTAAACAACCCCGAAATCTTGGAAGTGTTTAATGGGTGGTCTGATTACATTCATTCTGTCATGCCGAAAATTGAAAAGTGGTTTAGGTGCATTACCGAAGAACCCTATGTGGGTGCTGGTGTAACTGACATCCATCGTAAAGAAGTCATAGCCAAAGGTGAGCAGCATATAGGCTTTCCTGAAATGGCAAAGTTTATTGATCTAAGGCCGGGGCATAATGGATACGCTGGTAACGATCAAGAGGCTTTTGATTTCATTTATGAGGTAGAAACCAAATATTATGAGTTCAATGAGCGCATGATTGTGGAATTAGGTTCCCGTAGAAACGCCTTGTGTGTTATCTATCCAAAGGGTGGCTATGTTGGTTGGCACAATAACGCCAATGCATCATCATATAACTTGATCTGCACACACTCATCAACAGGTGAGGGTTATTGGAAGCATCGTAATCCTAAGACAAATGAGATTGAACAGATTGACGATCTTGTTGGGTGGCAAGCTAAGGCGTCATATTTTGGTGCTTATGTCGAACGTGATCCCGAAACACTGATCTACCATGCGGCCCAGTGTACAGGTGGATACCGTATGACTGTATCGTGGATATTCGATAGGGATAATGAGGACTGGTGGCTAGATGCAATCGACGAACTCGAAGCCTCTTAATATATGTGTGACGCACTTTGGTGACAAGTATTCCTCAAGGTATGTCAGTAACCTAGAAAAAGCTATCGGTAAGAACTACACTGGTGACTTTAACTTCAATGTTAAAACAGATTGCCCTAATCGCCATTGGGATAAGATTTCATTCTTTGACTGTGATGAGCGAACCATTGTCATGGATATCGATATGGTTGTCATGTCAAACCTTGATGATCTGTTCAACTATAATGTAGAAGAGTTTGCTGCGTTTCCAAGGTGGTGGAGGGGCAACGTAGACGTGAACGGTGGCTTCTACATCATGGAGCCTAGTGAACAGGCTAAAGAGCTTAAAGATGAGTTCTACGCTGATCCTGATGAGTACATAGAAAGCTATGGAAATTCTGTAGGAACCCCATGGATGGGTGAGCAGACCTTTGTGCATGATAATCTAATCATAGAAGAACTTCCCCCAGAGTGGCTTGGTATATGGGTAAGTGGTGTGGATCATAAGGGCGTGATTCAAGATCAAGATTTACTGGACAGTAAATATGAGGATCAATTCAAAGTTCCTATGCTAGATAATATAAAGCTACTGCATTTCATATATGAAAACCAGATAGAGCAGCATCAACCTTGGATACAAGAGATATGGAATGGAACATCTACTGCGTAAAGCACGGTGACAAGTATTCGTCTGAACACGTAAACCGTCTTTATAGGATGATTAAAAAGAACACCACAATACCGTTTACGTTCCATTGCCTAACCGAAGACCCTACAGACATTATATCTGACGTAAAAGTCATACCTTTAGATGAGACCCTAAAGATGAAAGCTTGGTGGTGGAAGATATCACTATTTCAAGACGGTATGCCTAACGGCAATAACACATACTTTGACTTAGATGTTATTATACAATCTAATATAGACTGTCTTAATAACTTTGTCAGGGGTAAATTACAAATAATTGATTACTCTACCATTGATATGGAAATATCAACGGATCAGGGTGACTTCCAAATGATCAGGTCATTCTACAACTCATCAATCATGTGTTGGGAGACTGGTATCTTCACTGATGTTTATGATAAGTTGGTTTCAGATTTTAAGCTTTATGAAAAGGTCTATATAGGACTAGATAGATTTTTCACCTATGAAGTGGATCAGTGGAGGTTTTCCCCTCTGCCTTGGATAATGTATTCAAGACGTAACGGTCCTTATGATAAATACACAGAACCTAGTGACACTTTACGCCATCATGGCGTTCGGTATCAGTTGTGGCATGAGCCAGACTATAAGGTGTGTATTTTCAACAATGCATTTGATTCTTCATTTTATCATGGGTACGAAAAATATTTGTTATAAATATAACTAACAGACTACTTGGGAATCGATAATGGCACAGTACGAAGACTTTAAAATTGATCAGGGCGCGGACGTGGCAATTGAACTGCATCTGGTTGACGCCGATGGTGGTAAGAAGAATCTGACTAACTATACTGTTAATGCCAAGATGAAGAAATCGTACAATAGTGATAGCGATGACACTACCATTTTCACTTCCATCGTAGCAACCCCAAGTTCAGACGGTGTTGTTACATTGTCTCTGGACAATACGCAGACAGACGGTCTTAAAGCTGGACGGTTCTTATATGATGTTGAAATTTCATTCTCCGATAGTGATGGAGAAACCATCATCGAAAGAGTTCTTGAAGGCAAGGTAGAAGTATCACCTTCGATTACGAGGTAGTAAAATATGGCCATTAAGATTGTCACGAACGGTACGACACAAGTAAAAACGGTGACTGTCTCAAACGGTTCGACACAAGTAAAAACGGTGAAAGTCGGAACCCCAGTTAAGCGAGTGGCTGCTGGTGCTTTCAACATATCAAACATTGGCGGTATAGACATATCTTCTGCTATTGAAGGTTCGCTATTGATTTATGATGCAACACAATCAAAATTCATCGCAAGCAACGAGCTTAGTGAGCAGGACATTAGCGGAGGCCAATACTGATGGCATCAATTATTAGAATTAAACGATCTGACGTATCGGGCAACCCTACCGTACTTGCAGCAGGTGAAGTGGCCTACTCTGCTTTTACTGGTGCTGGTGGAGACCGAATGTATGTCGGTATGGGTACTGAAACAAACGGTGATGCGGCAAACCATGTTGTCATTGGCGGTAAGTACTTTACAGACAAGTTGGATCATGCACTAGGCACACTCACTGCAAACAGTGCGATCCTTGTTGATGCTAATAGTAAGATCGATCAGCTTAAAGTTGATAACCTCACGATTGATGGTAACACTATTACGGCAACTGACGTAAATGGTGATATTGACCTAAGACCAAATGGTACGGGTATTATCAGCGTGGGTGGGTTTCGGATTGAAAAACTCCCTGCACCAGTTAATGATTCTGATGCTGCCAACAAACTTTACGTTGACACGCAGGTATCATCAGGAACACTGACCGTTGGTGACGATGCTGGTGCATCAATTGCAATTAACCTACAGACAGATGATTTCAACTTTGCGGGTCTTACGGGTCTTACGACTAGTGTAGTGAGAGATGGTTCTAACGACACTTTCGTAAACGTTAACCTTGATGACACTACGGTGACTGCTGGTTCTTATGGTAATGAAACCAACATTCCAAACTTCACAGTTGATGCGCAAGGTCGTTTGACTGCCGCTGGCACAACAACCATCCAAACAATCCTGTCTATGACAGGCGACAGTAGTTCTTCGGACACCATCTCTATTAGAGATAGTGATATCAACTTCGCTGGTACTGCACCAATGAATGCTATTGTTACTGACAACACAGTAACCATTTCGGCTGATAGAGCTACCACAACAGATGCTGGTGTTGCATACTTTGATGCAAACGACTTTAATGTAGCTGGTGATGGTAAGGTAGAACTAGAAGACGTAGTAATTAAAAACATTAGTACCGATACTGGTGTTATGGCTCAGACAGGACACTCTATTGCCATCTTAGGTGGCGAGGGTATGGATGTAACTCACAGCGGTAATGATATTACTGTAACTGGTGAGTACGCCGATAGTGCCAACAAAGGTATTGCATCATTTGACAACACCGACTTCACTGTAGCTTCTGGTGTTGTTACTACAAACACGATCACACTAGGTTCGTCTTCACTGAATAACGGTGAAACAACCACAGCGATTGCTGGTCTTACTGAACTTACTGTTGATAATATCAATATCAATGGTAACACGATCTCATCTACGGATGCCTCTAACACACTTTACCTTGATCCGGCCCCAACTAACGATGATGGTGGCACACTTATCATTCGTGGTAACTTGCAGGTTGAAGGTTCACAGACAATCATCAACTCGTCTGCCCTATCCATTAATGATCTTAACATCATTGTTGCGGATAGTGCTGGAAACGCGGCTGCGGCTGATGGTGCAGGTATCACAGTAGGTGGTGCAAGCTACACTGGCACTAACCCGACAATGACCTTTGATGGGGCAACTAGCCGTTGGGACTTCAACTATCCAGTGGACTTGAACGACTCTATCGGTGCAGGACTATTTTTCAACGGCGTATCTGCAACAGAAGCAGTCGAAGACCACTTGGTAAACAATGTTTTCCTTGCTGGTGAAGGCGTAGACCTTACATATTCTGATGTAGCAAACACTCTTACTTTTAGTAACGAGTTTGCAACGTTAACGAATGCTGGTATTGTAGCGTTTAGTGGTTACGCGGATGGTGATAGTGTAGATGCGGCAGGAACTGTCAGACAGTTTAACGTTAATGCTACTGGTAATGTCTGGCTGGCAACAGTAGATGGCGGAATCTACTAAATAGAATAAAGTTGGTATTTTTATACCACAGACGAACCTTTTTTAAGGACACGAAATGACAGATATTAAGCTAAAGAAATCCAGTGTATCTGGTCGAGTCCCTTCTGGTGGTGATCTCACGTATGGTGAGATTGCTATCAACTATGAAGATGGCAAAATCTATTACAAAGATGCGTCTAATGTTATTAGATCATTTTTGGATTCTGCGGGTACTGTATCTGCAATTGCTATTCATTCCTTTGATAGTGCAGAAATTGCGGCTATCATGCAAGACTATATTGACTCTGCCGTATTCTTAACAAGTAATCAGACACTCACAAACAAGACCCTTACGACACCTACTATTGGGGACAACTTCCTCCTTGATACTACGAGAGTGTATGGTCAACCGTATGGTGGTTTGTCTGTTAATGAAGATGTGCAGCATGGTGATAGCACACAGACCATGTTTAGATTTGCTTCACAGGACAGTACACTTGCTGTAGGTTTTGGTCTAAGCATCCCCAATCAAATGACAGCCACCTTTGCCATGATTGGTAACGCTGATTCCAGTGTTGTCCACATGCTTATTCCTAATGAAAATTCGTCATTTAGAATTGGTAAAGATGGTGGTTCTGGTCCAGTTGCATTTGGTGGTGATGGTTCGGGTGATACTATTGTTCAATTCGATGGTACTGGACAGACACACTTTCCATTCGGTGCTCAGGCTGCTTCTAAAACAAGTGCTGCGGTAACTATCCTTGGTGGTTTGGGCGTTGATAAGAACATTCGTGGTCAAGATATTATTGCGGCTGGAAACTTACAGGCTGGCGGTAATATCATTGGTGACGTGTTGGGTACTGTTAATAGTATATCAAACCATGACACCAATGATCTAAGTGAGGGTTCCACTAATCTTTACTACACCACGTCACGTTTCGACAGTGACTTTGATAGTGCCACCACAGACCGCCTCACAGAAGGCTCTGGTAGCCTCTACTACACGGCGGCTAGGGCAGACAGTGACGCACGACACGGCATCTCTGTGCTCGACAATGGCGGTGACGGCGCATTAGTATATAATAATGCGACAGGTGTAATCACATACACTGGACCATCTGCTTCTCAAGTTCGTGCCCACCTAAGTGGTGGTACTGGCGTAACATATAACTCCACGTCTGGTGCCATATCTATTGGGCAGTCGGTTGGTGTTGGTGACTCAGTAGACTTTGGTGCGGTCACGACTTCTGGTAACATTGTCATTAACGGAAACCTTACGGTTCTTGGTACACAAACAGTAGCTGCCACACAGAACCTTAGTGTTTCGAATGCATACATTAAGTTGGCTGACTCGAACACTGCCGATACCGTAGATATTGGAATTGTTGGTAGATATTCAGATGATGGTGGCACTACCATTCGTCGTACTGGTTTCATTCGAGATGCCACAACAGGTGAATTTCACGTATTTGCTGGATTGGTTCAAGATGGCATTGACTCATCTTCACCAGATCAGGTTATCAACCTTAATGACAGCACCGTAGAGTATCCAATCTGGAACTTTGGTGGGCTTCGTGGTCAGTATTTGGGATTTGATTCCGACTTTAGACAATTCTCTACAGAGTATACAATCATTACTGGGGATTATCAGGCCGTTTCTGCTGACAGGTTGGGTATTGATACCACTAGTGGAACCCTGACAATTACATTACCAGCCACCCCAACTACAGGTGATTATATCAGATTGTTGGATGTTGGTGACTGGTCTAATAACTCAGTGTTCTTAGGTCGTAATGGATCACTAATCGAAGGTTATGCCGATGATTTTGAACTCGATTTGGGTCAAAATATCATCGAAGTAATCTACCTAAATAACAAGTGGCAGGTGTACTCAGCAATCGGACAACGTGGTCCTGCTGGTGCAGATGGACAAGACGCAGTTACAGCAGATTTTGCCACTGCGGCACAAAGTATCGCTTTTGCGGTTGCGCTAGGATAGGACTTTATTAATGGCTAAGAAAAGAGTAGAAATCTACGAATTTACCCCCGGTGTGGCGGGTACTACAACTATCCTTATTGGTGGTTTCATCACCTTGGATCAGTTACTTATCGTGACAAATGTTACTGATAACGTGATGTTGTATAATTTCGCAGATAGTGGATTTGCTGGAACGACATGTACGTTCGCAAGAACTAATGGCCCAGGCCAGCTATCTCAGGCGATTGCCAACAGTGATGGTGTGACAACAATTACATTGCAGTTCAATACATCTGCAATGTCCTCTACTGATGATATATTGATTTATATCGAAGAAGAGAATAGGGATGGTATGACCATCCGTCCATACGCATTTGGTACGGATGCGATTGAACGTATTCGTGTATCAAATCCCACATCACTTATTGATGCCGACTTCGAATATGGTCTACAGCCAACTAAGTGGGCTGGCTTTGGTACAGTTAAGGGTTATCCATCTGCTTATGACAACCCTGCGGTGGACCTTGAGATTTCTTCGTGCACTACAGACTATACCACATCAAGTAGCACAAACTCAAAAATCACTGTTGTGTTTACGAGTGCACATGAACTTCTCGCTGGCGAAGTTATTAACATGTCTGGTCTAAATTCTGGTATTAGTGGTTTCTCACGCGCAGATGGCACATTTATCATTGATGCTGTGACAAACACCACCACAGTTAATTACTATGCTCGTGGTGTTGTTGGCACAACCAGTGGCCAAAATCTGTTCACACCCGAATCCATTGCTCGTAAGGGCGCACTATATGCCAACGCCAAAATGCCAGCAACAACTATTAGCTCAACGGGTACGGACCCTTCGGTAATCACTATTGGTTTTGCTTCCCCTCATGGTCTTGTCCCCGGAACTCCTATTCACGTTATTTTGGGCGACAGTGGGACTAATCCAGATTTGGCCACAGGCCCATTTGTTATCCAAAACACCCCAAGTCTTAATTCATTCAAGTTTACGGCACGTGGTGGCGGTGCAGTATCGGGTATGGGTGTTACTAGTGCGACTTCCAAGGTACTTGCGATTTCAAACTCTGCAATCCTACACAGGGCGGCTGATGGTGGTGTTCTACTATCAACCAAGACGCCAACATACGCTGCTTCGGTTGTTCGTCAAACAAAACGCTACTTCCGTTACCAGTCTGGTAAGGGCTATCTGTGGTCGTCTGGTACTCTCTTTGCACCGAACTATGATGTTCAGTCGGTAAGTGCAGCAGCTACCGCTGTGGGGTCTCTGATCACCATTAAAACAGATGACATCGACCATGGTCTACAAGTAGGTGCCACTGTTGAAATTAATGGCGTTATGACTTCTGGGTATAATGACACATACGTTGTTTCTACAATCGTTGATGACTTCACATTTAAAGTTGCGGCTAAAACTACACTTGGTGACACCAATGCGGTTCTAGATCAAGATTGCAAACTCTTTGTTACATCTTGGACAGGTGCTTCGGTTCGTGCTGGCATGTTCGACGATGCTAATGGCGTGTTCTTTGAGTACGATGGTGGCACACTATATGCCGTTAAGCGTTCTGCGACTAACAGCATTACGGGAACAATGGCAGTAACTAGTGGTAGTTCAGAGATCACGGGCACTAACACTCGCTTTAGCGAACAGATTAGAGCAGGTGATCGTATTGTCATTAAGGGCATGGTCCACTACGTTTCTAGTGTAACTAGTAACACAGAAATGTTTATGACGCCGGATTATCGTGGCATTGATGCTTCTGGTGTTCGTGCGCAGAAAGTTGTGGACAAGAAGATACCACAAGAGCACTTCAACCTTGATAAAATTAATGGTGCTGGTCCTTCTGGATACGATTTCAGTCCGAACCACATGCAGATGCTTGGATTAGAGTTCTCATGGTATGGTGCGGGCTTCATTAACTGGATGGTTCGTGGACCCAACGGCGATTGGATGTATGTCCACAGAGAAAAGAATAACAACATCAACGAAGAAGCGTACATGCGTACAGCCAACCTTCCAGTTCGCTATTCTATCGATAACGACTCCCCTGTCACGTATCTCACATCAACTATTGATAGTGATGTAACGACAATGACCGTTAAAGATACTTCACAGTTCCAACCTACTGGTACTTTGTTGGTTGACAACGAAGTTATTAAGTATGGTGGTCTGGACTCAGCCCAAAATCAATTCACGAACTGTATTCGTGAGGCGACATATGACCAATACTTACAGGGTACTACAACAACTCTGAGTGCTGGCGGTAGAACGGGACACGCTAGTAATACTGGTCTTATTGAAATCTCGAACACCTGTTCACCAACACTGACACACTGGGGTTCTGCTCTAGTTATGGATGGTGGTTTTGACTTTGACCGTGGTTATGTTTTCAACTTTGCGAACTCACACAACTCATCTGGTGATAAGATCGAGACCACACCACTCACATCATTCCTCATTAGACTAGCACCATCGGTATCCAACGCTTCGGTTGGTAGACTTGGTGCTAAGGAATTGTTGAATAGGTCACAGCTACTAGTCCAACAATGTGCGATTGCGCTATCTCGTGGGTCATCATCATCTGGTGAGGTGGTTGTTCAGGGTATTCTAAACCCTAAAAACTTTCAGGATGCCACATGGTCTAGCTTGAACAGTGTAGGGAATGGTGGACAGCCATCCTTTGCTCAAATTGCAAGAACCGATGACATCACATGGAAGAGTGGAACCCCTAGTTATGCATTGCCCGGCGAAAGAATCTTTGCTTTTGTTGCCAACGCTTCGAGACAAGATGCTGTTGTGACTGACTTGGACCTGTCTGAACTTAAAGAAATGTCAGGTTCACCTCTTGGTGGGGACTTTATGTTCCCTGATGGCTCAGACATTCTAGCCATCAATGCTTTTGTTTTATCTGGTGATGTAAAAGGCACTCTCCAGTTACGCTGGCAAGAAACACAGGCTTAATAGGAAAACTACCAAATGGCAGTAAAACTCAGTACCTTCTTAAATAGTTCATTGGTGGATGCCCTCGACTCTGGGGGCATCCTAAACCTAATTAATGATTCAGCTAATGTCACTTTGGGAACAAATACTATTGGTAACTATGTCCAGTCTATTGCTGGTGGCCATGGCATATCGATCATCAACGGTGATGCAGAAGGTGCTAGTACCACAGTAACGGTGGACTCATCTGTCACGGCCTTACTTACTTCCACTCAAAGTTTTACGAATAAGACCATTGATCTTTCTAACAACACAATCAATGGTACAACTGCACAGTTTAACGCTGCTCTTAGTAATGGCACTTTCAGCACCGTTGCTGGCACCGAGACATTAACCAATAAAACGATCACATCTCCAAACATCAACCAACCAACTATTGTTGGACCTGCGTCTTTAACAAAGATTAGTACCTTTGGATTAAGAGACGTTAATGCTACTGATTTCGACTTGCGTCTCAGGTCAGTCAGCACTCCCGACTTATCTACAGATAGAACCCTGTCTATTGATGTTAATAATGGAAATAGAACTATAAGCATCAAAGGCGCGGTCCTCTTTGGTGGTGCGTTCACAACATCTGGCAGTCACGCAACGACCCTCACAACATCTGCCACAACTGCACTAACTCTTCCAACATCTGGAACACTTGTTTCTAAAAACGGTAGTGGCAATGTAAGTATTGGTGGTAGTATGACTGCCACATCATTCATTGGCGATGGCTCAAGTTTAACTGGTGTTAGTCAATATAGTGTGACCGAATTTGACAGCGACTTTGGTGATAATACCACCGATGATTTGTCAGAAGGTTCCACCAACATCTACCATACCACCACTCGTGCTAGAGCAGCCGTATCAGCCTCTGATACAGGTGGCTTTGGTTCTTTTGCATATGACAACTCAACTGGTGTGATGACATACACTGGGCCATCTACTGCTAATGTTAGAGGCTCTATATCTGGCAGTACAGGCATATCATATAATGCTACTACAGGTGTTATCTCTGCGGACAATGCCAATATTAATCACGATGCACTTAACAACTTTGTTGCCAATGAGCATATCAACCACGCAAACGTGAGCGTTACTGCTGGTAATGGTTTGTCTGGTGGTGGTACTATTGCTGCAACCAGAACGATCACTGTTGGTCAGGGCACGGGTATCACAGTATCGACAAATGCCATTGCGACAAATGATGCAGAAATTGTCCACGATGACCTATCTGGCTTTGTGGCCAATGAGCACATCAACCACGCCAATGTCTCAGTCACGGCAGGTAATGGTCTAACTGGTGGTGGTACTATTGCGGCCACTAGGACGATCAACGTTGTTGCTGGCACTGGTACGGGTATCAATGCAAATGCAGATAATATCGAATTGGACTCTGCTGAACTAACTAGTTACTATGGTGCGGCCATTCTTGCTGCTGTTAAAGCCAATGATGGTGCTGGCTCTGGTCTAGATGCTGATTTGCTGGATGGCCAAACGGGCACTTCCTATCTGCGCAGTAATGTCAACGGCACACTAACGGGTTCCCTTGTAATTGGTAACGGTGCTGCCAATGACACCTTGGAAATCAAAAAAGCCGATAACGACGTAGCGGACCATGTGAAGTTCTTTAGCGGCACCACTCGTATGGGTGAGATTGGGACACAAGACACTACATGGCTAAGAATTAACCAAGTCACTAACAAAAACATCTACACCCCACGTTACCTTGTGGCGGACAACGGTTTATATGTTGCAGCAAACGGATCACTTGGTATTACGGCAACTGGCGTAGGTAAGTTCACTACAGGTACAACGATTAATGGCCAAACAGCTTGGCATGCTGGTAACGATGGTGCTGCCTCTGGTTTAGATGCCGACTTGTTAGATGGCCAACATGGTTCTTATTATAGAATTAATGTCTATAACTCATCTGGCACACTTCTGAACTAATAAATACAGTAAAAAGGTACAACGATGGCACAACCAAATTCAAGAGATATGTTGCTTGATTACTGTCTTAGACGCTTAGGTGCACCAGTAATTGAGATCAACGTAGACGCGGATCAACTTGAAGACAAGATTGATGATGCACTACAGTTGTATCAAGAATATCATAGTGACGGGATCGTAAGAACATATAGAAGCCATGTTGTGGATCAATCAAATGTCGATAACGGATACATTGATATTCCGAGTGATGTTGTCTTTCTAACAAAAGTATTCCCACCTGTTAGTGCATCTGGTGGTGCCACAAACTTCTTTGACATTAAGTATCAGATGATGCTGAATGACATGGGTGATATGCACAGATGGTCCGCTGATCTGGCATACTATGAGCAGACGCAGCAGTATCTCTCTATGCTTGACATGAAGCTTAATGGCACACCACAGGTACAGTATTCACGACACGGAAAAAAGCTGCATATATTTGGTGACTTCGAAGACAAAGACTTTGCGTTGGGTGATTACCTTGTATACGAGGCGATGGTGGTTCTTGATCCAAATATCAACACAACAATCTACAACGATATGTTCCTAAAGGACTACCTTACTGCACTGATTAAACAACAGTGGGGGGCAAACCTAATGAAGTTTGAGGGTATGACACTTCCCGGCGGTGTTCAGTTCAATGGGCGTCAATTCTATGAGGACGCAACTCAAGATATCGATCAACTCAGAGAACGTGTAAGAATGGAATTTGAGTTACCACCCGATTTCATAGTAGGATAATTCATGGCTACCAGTAGGCATATTAGTCAAAAAGTAGAGTCAGAGCAAGATTTATATGAGAACCTCGTAATCGAGTCCATGCAAATCTATGGTCAGGATGTGTATTACCTTCCTAGAACTCTAGTTGACGAAGACAAAATCTTTGGCGAAGACATCTTATCGCGTTTCAAATCTGCTTATAAAGTGGAAATGTATATTGAAAACACTGATGGGTTTGATGGAGAGGGAGACCTTTTCACAAAGTTTGGTGTGGAGATAAGGGATCAGGCAACCTTCATCATTGCTCGTAAACGCTGGTCACAAATGGTCAGTCGTTATGACAATGAAGTACAGGGTGGTCGCCCAAGAGAAGGTGACATTATATTCCTTCCACTTACGAATAAGATGTTTGAGATTACTCATGTTGAGCATGAAGTACCATTCTATCAATTGAGCAAGTTGAATACATACAAACTACAGGCCGAGTTGTTTGAATACAGCGGCGAAGACTTTGATACCGATGTTGATAATATCGATCAGGTTGAAGTCGAGTATGGCTATAACTATGAACTTAAAATTAACACTGCTCGTGTCGCAACAGCTTCAGCAAGGATTTCGTAATGCCATTTGTAGCAGCTATTGACATCATAGACTCTGGTGAGTTGTATAATGTTGTCCCAACGGTGTTCATATCCTTACCAAACCAAGATAGTGCCGCTGCGTCTGCAATAGCCAACATTGATAGTGGGGGTTCTATTGCATCCATCACTGTGTCTGATGGTGGCTCTTATTATGTCGCAGTACCTGATGTTACTGTAGACAGTGCCCCAGTTGGTGGTACGACTGCTGAACTAACGGCTATTGTTTTAAAAAACAGGATTAACAGTTTCAGTATTACCAATGCGGGGCTTGGTTATACGTCACCCCCAACTATTACAGTGGGTCAACCGACAGGTCCAAAGTCTCAGTTTCAAGCAACAGCAGTGGCAAACTTGAACACAGTTACTAAGAAGCTACAGTCTATTTCTATGACTAACGCTGGGGACTTCTACCTTGGTACACCAGACGTGGTTATCTCTGAGCCAGCACAACCAAACTTCACGGCAGGTGAGGTTATCACACAATCTCTGGCTGGTGGCGTGACAATCACAGGCGAAGTCGCAAAGTATAACGACTCAGACCGCTTAGTAACTCTTATCCACAACGGTGCAGATGACGGTAAATACCATGACTGGATCATTAATGAGTTTATCGAAAGTTCAGATAGCTCTACTGTTGCATTTGTTCAGTCTGTAACAGAAGTAATGAAACAAACTGAAGTAGAGCAGAATACGGACTTCGAAGATTATGGTGCAGATTTCCTAGACTTCAGTGAGTCCAACCCATTTGGAGACCCTAGCTAATGTCTGATATGTTTGACTTTGGGTTTACGGCAGTAGACGAAGACGAATTGGATGTAGTCCAACAGAGAACTGCAATGGCACTGTCTACTGATGATAGGCTAAATAGATTATACGGTGCCATAATTCCTCTTCTAAACAACTTAAAGAGCAATCCAGAAAAAGACTACATTCTCTGGCCCAATAGACTGGCCAAAGTTGATGAGTTCGAAACACTCCTAAAAAATATATATGAGGGTAACTAATGTTTGGGACACACTTCTATCACGAGAGAATTCGTAAAAGCGTAGCAACCTTTGGTTCTATGTTTAATAACCTGTATGTTGTGCGTACTGGTAAAACTACAGGTGAAGTAGTGAGCCAAATGAAGGTTCCACTAAACTATGCCCCACGGTCTAAGTATTTGGATCGTATCAGAGAACAGGCCAACCTTGATACTGATACACAGGTTGCCGTTAAGTTGCCTCGTATCTCTTTTGAGATGCTTGGTATATCATATGACCCTGTTCGTATGCTTCCAAAGAACAACAGTTATAATAAAGCTTCGACTGTTGGCACTAAGCGCAACAAGTTCTATAGCCCCGTTCCGTATGATCTTAACTTTCAGTTAAACATCTATGCTAAGACGCAGGACGATGCTTTGCAAATTGTCGAGCAAATCATCCCCTATTTTAATCCACACTACACTTTGTCTATCAAGCCATTGGTGGACTATCCTGAGATCAAAGAAGATGTTCCTATTATTCTTAATGGCACTAGCTTCATTGATGATTATGAGGGTGCGCAAGAGAGTCGTAGGACGATTATATATACATTAGATTTTACGATGAAGGTAATGTTTCACGGTCCTACATCTGAGGGTGCTATTATTCGTGAAGCTATTACCGACATTCATAATCTTGAAGACAGCAGTAAGATACAAAAGATCACAGTAACCCCAAATCCTAGTGATGCAGAGCCTGAAGACGACTTTGGATTTACGACACAGATTGATTGGCCATATGATGACAGCGCATGATAGTGATAGCCATCCAGCAGATTTAGACAATGATCTAGAGTTTGCAAGAAGAAACTATTACGATATCCTTGTTAAGGGTACAGAAGCCATGGAAGAGATGATGGAAGTGGCAAGAGCCACCGAGCATCCCCGTGCCTTCGAAGTTCTATCCACTATGATGAAAACCTTGGCTGATGTTAATGGCGATCTTGTCGATCTACACAAGAAGTCAAAAGAAATCAAAAAAGATGATAAAGCTGGCGGCGATCCACAGTTGGCTAGTACTACAAATAACATGTTTGTTGGTTCAACGGCAGAGCTACAAAAGATGTTGATGAAAGACATCACACCAGATGAATGACACATATAATGGTAATATCAATGTAAAACGTGATGGGTCGGTTCAGGAATATACAAAGGACGAAGTTCAAGAGTATATTAAGTGTAGCCAAGACGCGGCATATTTTGCCATAAACTACTGTAAGGTCATTAACCTTGACCGTGGCCTAGTACCTTTTGATCTCTATCCCTACCAAGAGAAAATGTTCGACCACTTCCATAACAATCGATTTTCGATTGTTCTTGCATGTAGACAGTCGGGCAAGTCCATTTCATCTGTGGCATATCTGTTATGGTACGCACTTTTCCATCCTGATCAGACGATTGCTATCCTCGCAAACAAGGGTGCTACAGCACAGGAAATGCTGATGAGGGTCACTCTTATGCTAGAGAACCTTCCCTTCAACCTACAGCCCGGTACAAAGGCTCTGAACAAGCGTTCTATTGAGTTTTCTAATAACTCTCGTATTGTATCCGCTGCCACGTCTGGTTCGTCTATTCGTGGTATGTCTGTTAACCTACTTTACCTAGACGAATTTGCATTTGTTGAGGATGCTGCCACTTTCTATACATCAACATATCCTGTTGTCGCGTCTGGTAAGAACACCAAGGTTATCGTTACGTCCACTGCCAATGGTATTGGTAATATGTTCCATAAGTTATGGGAAGGTGCCGTACAGAAGACAAACGAATACCACCCGTTCAGAGTTGATTGGTGGGATGTTCCGGGACGTGATGAGGCTTGGAAAAGACAAACTGTTGGCAACACCTCAAAATTACAGTTCGATCAAGAATTTGGTAACACCTTCTTTGGTACTGGTGATACACTTATTGAAGGTAGCAGCCTCCTAGAACTCAGGTCAAAAGACCCATTAGACTATCGCGAGGGCGGAGACCTAAAGATATATGATGCGCCTGTAAAGGATCACTTCTATGTCTGTACCGTAGATGTAGCTAAGGGTATTGGTGGGGACTATTCCACATTTAATATTATTGATACGTCCGTGAGACCTTTCAAGCAAGTCTGCGTGTATAGGAACAACCGAATATCTCCTATCCTATACCCCAATATCATTCATAAGTACGCTAAGTTATATAACAACGCATACACGATTATCGAAAACAACGACCAAGGGATGGTAGTATGTAACGGACTTTACTACGATCTTGAATATGAAGAGATGCACGTAGAGTCCACAATCAAGTCTAATGGCCTTGGTGTTATGATGAATAAGAAAGTCAAACGACTAGGCTGTTCTGCCATCAAGGATATTATCGAAAATAGAAAGCTAGATATTGTTGATGATGACACCATCCTAGAGGTATCCACTTTTGTGGCCAAGGGGCAGTCATATGAAGCAAGTGATGGCAACCATGATGATTTGATCATGAACCTTGTTATGTTTGGTTTCTTTGTACAGTCCACCATGTTTGGGGACTTAACTAATATCGATATAAAAAAGATGTTGTTTGAGAGACAGGCTTTGGCGATTGATGATGATTTACCACCATTTGGTATAGTTGATGACGGATCGGATGCTATTGCGGAATATGATCAGCAAGAGCAATTGGACCATATGAAAGCAAACTGGGCAATTGACTATTCGCATAAGCACTTTTAGTGATATTGAATTTAAGTTAACCGAAGACGTTGTAGGCGTCACCTTATCTGGTGGCATAGATTCTGCTGTAATGCTTCGATATCTTTCAACTGAGTTTCCTGATGTTACGTTCATCCCATTTCATGGAATGGAAAACCTAAGACCACAGACTGTGGAAGCCGTACAAAGAATATTGGACCATATCCCTAGTCCTAACATAGAGGATATGGTGGTCTATCCAATATACTCCAAAGTCGTCTACTCTGAGAAAAAACGGGGTATGGACGAACAGGGTAAAGTTCCACAAATGAACGACTTCTATAATAGCTATGGGCTACAAGAAATCGTCATGGCCATGAACTGTTTACCTAATAAGGAAGTATTGAGTCAGTGGGGGTGTGACTACTATAGCCCCGATAGGATGCGGCGCGACAGACCGATATACGAGAGGTTTGACAACTTTCATTACTATAAGCCAATAGTAAATCACGACAAGAGGATCACTAAGGAACTGTTTGATTACTTAGGGCTGGATGATGATTTTCTTAGCTTGACTTCATCATGCACTGGGTTCCCACACGAAACTAACTACTACACTAAACCATGTGGTAAATGCTACCATTGCCATGAGAAAAGTTGGGTATTCGGAAAATTATAAATAAGAGTAGTGAATATTCATATGATACAACTTATCAATAACCCAAAAGGAATGAGACATGGCGGTTTTTAGTCCCTCTGCATCTCCTGCAATTACGGTAAAAGAAGTAGACTTGACAGGCGTAGTGCCAAATGTCCAATCTACCACTGGTGCAATTGTAGGTAATTTTAGATGGGGTCCAGTTCGCGAAGCTACTAGTGTAGATACAGAAACTACACTGGCGTCGAAATTTGGAACTCCAACATCAACAAACGCGGTAGATTTTCTATCGGCATCACAATTCGTGCGGTATTCTTCCAGCATGTATGTGGTCCGTGAAATCACAGCCGCTGCGAAAAACTCTTCATCTTCGGGTACAGTAACAACTGTACGCAACAAAACACACTTTGACGAAATCAGTCTCACACTAGGCAGCGACTCAGGCGACACTGCGGTAGGTCTATTCGTGGCACGTTATCCGGGCGCACTTGGTAACTCTATTCGTATTCGTGTATTGTCACCGAACGCAACATTTGCTTCACCATTTACTTCAAACTTTGACACTGCTCCGGGCACATCTTCATATGCGTCTGATCGTTCAGGTTCTAATGACGAAGTTCACGTGTTGGTCGAAGACTCTGAAGGTCTGATTACAGGTACACCGAATACAGTTCTTGAGCGTTTTGCTTATGTGTCCTGTGCATCTGATGCTAAAACCAATGATGGATCATCCAATTACGTTATTGATGTTATCAATAGCTCTTCAAACTACATCTTTATGAATGTAGAAAAGACTGTAGCGGTAGCTGCTGGCTTTACTAACTTTGGTAATGCTGCAAGTGGCGTAACATTTAACGCCTCTGCTACAACTGTAGATAACGATCTTTTGACTGGTGGTATCGACTCAGGTACTTTGACTGCTTCTGAGTATTCTGTGGGTCATGGTCTATTTGAAGACGTGGACACTATCACAGTGGACTTCCTGATTGCACCTTCCTTGAATGTTGCAGCAGATCAAGCAACTGTTGTGAACGCACTGACTGCTATCGCTGCGGCACGTAAAGACTGTGTTGTTGTTGCGTCTCCTAACAGAGCCGCCGTTATCAATAACTCTACACCAGATGTGGCGACAATCGCCACAGCTAATACGTTCACAATTTCGTCATATCTAATCGTAGATAGTAACTTCTTGAAAGTCTACGACAAGTATAATGACCAATATGTGTTTATCCCCGCCGGACCTGCAACTGCTGGTATTATGGCTGCTACCGATTTGGAAGCTGCGCCATGGTTCTCACCAGCGGGTCAAAGACGTGGCCAGTATTTCGGTGTAACTTCACTGGCATACAACCCAACCAAAGCACAGCGTGATGCCCTCTATAAGGCGGCTATTAACCCTGTGGCAAACATCCCCGGCCAAGGCATCTTGTTGTTTGGTGATAAGACTCACCTAAGCAGACCATCTGCATTTGATCGTATCAACGTTCGTAGACTTTTCTTGGTTATCGAACGGGCTATCTCTCTGGCTGCTCGTAACGTAATGTTTGAATTCAACGATGAGTTTACTCGTGCTGAATTTGTTAATATTGTAGAGCCGTTCTTGAGAGAAATTCAAGGTCGTCGTGGTCTTACTGATTTCCGTGTTGTATGCGATACATCAAACAACACTTCGGCAGTAATTGATCGTAATGAATTCATCGCTTCTATCTTCATTAAGCCAGCACGTTCTATCAACTATGTAACACTTAACTTTGTTGCTGTTAGAACTGGTGTCGAATTTGAAGAAGTAGCAGGTTTGGTGTAAGGAGAAACTAAATGGCTATTCTAGGAGTAGACGACTTTAAAGCGAAGTTGAAAGGTGGCGGGGCAAGAGCAAACCTCTTCAAAGCTACAATCAACTTCCCGATTTATGCTGGTGGTGATGTAGAAATTACATCATTCCTGTGTGAAGCGGCCCAACTACCGGGTTCCACAGTAGGTGCTATCATTGTGCCTTTCCGTGGTCGTCAATTGAAGGTTGCAGGTGATCGTACATTCGACACATGGACGCCTACAATTATCAACGATACGGACTTTGGTATTCGTAATGCAATGGAACGTTGGATGAACGGTATTAACGCTCATCAGGCTAACACTGGCATCACCAACCCTGTGGACTATCAAGCTGACTTGATTGTTGAGCAGTTGGATAAAGATGGCGAAGCACTGAAGACATATAACTTCCGTGGTTGCTTTCCAACTAACGTGGCACCGATTGATCTGAGCTATGCATCAGAGAATGAGATCGAACGCTTCACAGTCGAGTTCCAAGTACAATACTGGGAATCAAATACCACTTCTTAAAGTGGGCTAAATAAGAGCATGGGGCTGTAGTGGCCCCGTGCTTTCTGTATGCGAACGAGGAAACGAAATGGCTGATAACGACTCTGTGATTTCTCTATTTGGTTTTGAACTGAAAAGAGCCAAGAAAAAAGAAACCGCGCTATTACCGTCTATCGTCCCCCCGACAGACGAGGACGGTGCTGGATATGTGACAGCCGCTGGTGCCCATTACGGGCAAATTCTTGACATGGATCAAGAGAACAGTTCCAAAGATAATAACATCATGATTATGCGTTATCGTGGTGTCGCTACACATCCCGAAGTTGACATGGCTATTGAGGAGATTGTTGGCGAAGCTATTTCCACATCAGAATTGAAATCATCCGTTGCCCTGAATATGGACAATGTTGAAGGTGTATCTGATAAGGTAAAGAAAGCTATCCAAGAAGAATTTGACAAAGTTGTTAACATGTTGAATTTCAATGATCTTGGCACAGAGATGTTTAAGCGTTGGTATGTTGATGGCAGAATGTACCATCATCTTGTTATCGATGAAAATAAGACCCAAGAGGGCATTCAAGAGATTCGAAATATCGATGCATCTAAAATCCGTAAGGTAAAAAAGGTCAATTACACTAAAGACCCCAGAACGGGTGCAAAGCTCGTTGCGGGTGTAGACGAATTCTACATCTATGAAGAAAAACCGGGAATGCAGTCACAGGGTATTAAGCTATCTACAGATGCGATCAACTATGTGACCTCTGGTCTATTAGATGAGGGCCGTAGAAAGGTCGTATCGCACCTACACAAGGCCATGAAGCCTATTAACCAATTGCGTATGATGGAAGACTCGCTAGTCATCTACAGACTTGCCAGAGCACCAGAACGCCGTATTTTTTATATTGACGTTGGAAACCTACCACGTGGTAAGGCCAACGAATATATGGCAGAAATCCAAACCAAGTATCGTAACAAGCTTGTTTATGATGCCAACACGGGTGCTATCCGTGATGACCGCAAACATATGTCTATGCTAGAAGACTTCTGGCTACCAAGACGTGAGGGTGGTCGTGGTACAGAAATCTCCACATTGCCCGGTGGCGAAAACCTTGGTCAGATCGACGATATCATTTACTTCCAAAAGAGAATGTATCGTAGTTTGAATGTCCCTGTATCTCGTCTAGAGCAAGAGAACACATTCTCTCTTGGCCGTTCTACTGAGATCAGTCGTGATGAAGTTAAGTTTCATAAGTTCATTGAAAAGCTTCGTCGCCGTTTCTCAAAGCTATTCCTAGATTGCCTTAAAACACAGTTGGTCCTTAAAGGTATCATTACTGATGAGGATTGGCAGTTATGGCGCAATGATATTGTGGTTGACTATATAAGGGATAACAACTTCACAGAAATGCGTGACATGGAGTTGTTGCGTGAAAGACTACAGACGATGGATATGGCACAACAGTATGTTGGCGAGTTCCTCTCTAAAGAATATGTGATGAAGAACGTTCTTATGCTTGACGATGAAGAAGTCGAAAAAATGAAAAAGCAGATTGATGTTGAAATCAAGGCTGGTGAAATTGAACAAAATGAAGATGACCCAAAGGAATAAACTATGAGTGAAAAGATCGAAGACATGATTGACGCTATCGGCACCAAGAGTTTGGTTAATGCTAGTGATCTGTTTCAAGAGCTAATTCAAGACAAAATGCAGACTGCACTTGATCAAGAGAAAATTGCAGTAGCTGATACGGTGTTCAACGATAGAGACGAACCCCAATTGGAATTAGAATTGGATGATGATGATGGCGAAGACGGAACTGTGGACGAACAGTGAACTAGAATTACTTTCGTGGGAGTACTGTAGATGGGTTATGGCAAATCCTGATCAGTTTTCCACCAAGGATAATTTCTCTTTAGTTCAGTATTTGGCACCCAAGGTCACTCGTAATCATCTCAAATTTAACCTAAAGATTTCGGAACAGCTTGATCAATCTAAATCCTACCTTGATATGGGTATGGGTGCTGGATTTCTTGAGGCAGTTCAGAGACGTTTGGGTCATGAGAACATTGTGGGCGTTGAATGGGAAAAGCAGGAACCCGTCTTTAGAGGTCTTAGAAAAGTCTTTGATGTGGATAATACGTTGTCCGAAATTTGTATCAGTGTATTTGATGACGATTTCACTCTTTCGCAACCAACACATGATTATGTGGTCTTCAATAGGTTCTTTCCTATCAATAAGAAAAACAGCCCTACGGTTGATGACTTCAACTTGATACTAGAAAAGTTTAAGCCATACGCCAAAGGATTTATCTTAGCGGACACCAAGTACAACTACTATGATGGTGTCTTAGATAGATTAGAAAATTTGAACACCAACACTTACGATGATCCGAATGCCTTTCAAATATACACTGTCGATCAGATGCAGATTTGAGTTTGTATAAATAAGTGTAACAGACAGAAACTATTAGTGAGAACGCAGTGGCACTTTCGTTTAAACAGATAAGAGAAGCCAAAGTCAAGCCTATAGGTGATTTGGTTAAGAAATTTAAACACAAGAACGTTGTTGTTCAGATATATAAATATAAGAATGAGTTTATATCGTACCTAGAAGGTGAAGTTTTAGATAAATATGCAACAGAGCAAGAAGCTGTTCGTATGTCTAAAGAGTTTACCAAGGCACTAAAGGAAAAATAAATGAAACTGATTGCAGAATACAACGAGCATGCTCACCTAGAGACAAT
>TARA_B110000902_G_scaffold262970_1_pt1 | contig 24053 bp, 17 predicted proteins | sample TARA_B110000902 | Tara Oceans TARA_B110000902 (sample SAMEA4398009) | marine metagenome | biome: Polar Biome; feature: [SRF] surface water layer (ENVO:00010504); material: water (ENVO:00002006), including particulate matter (ENVO:01000060) such as... | depth 5 m | reverse complement strand
GTTCAAAAGGGTGGATGGTGGAAGAATACGCTGCAGATCTCGCATCAACGAGGAGCGAAAATTTTTGTTGTAGCGTTCATGTATTTCTGCCAACTGTGAATTACTCGACGCACGGCTCCAAAAAGCCAGCCATACAGCCCAATGGGTGCGAGACCGATCAGATGTGGGCAGAGTCGAATACAAGAATTCCCATAGCGTGTCCAAATCGACACAAGCTTCTTCACTGTCATTTTCCAGTAGCTCTTCAGCTACATACTCGAGTGCAGCTGTCAGAACAGCATCCTTATCACCGAGATAGTGAGTCACCATGCCTGTAGTACCGCCGATCTCTTTGGCGACATCAATTAGGCGCATATTCTCAACTCCTATGCGAGCGATAACGGTCACTGCTGCTATTGCAAGTTCATTTCGACGAGCCTTGTGATCTACTATTTTTGGCATAAAAGTATTTTCCTTTATAATATAACGGTGATTATATATAAATAAAATACTCAGTCAAGGGAAATTAATGAGGGATGACAGGGATGAGAAGCTAGCAATTTGAGAGCGATTATCGTGTCGCTGGGATCTAGATAAAAACGCAATATCTGAATGCTAGGCACTGCGATCATAGATCTCCGATTTATCTTTTTAGGCAGAAAGCCAGCAGTTCTTATGTACGGATCTACAACACTTGGCAGCGCAGGTGCCTACAAATAGCGATCGCGAAAACCCGAAATATAACCAATACTTATCTAAAAAAAAGTATGCCAGTTGATGAAAGCTTGATGACGCTGAATATCGCTATGGATAGTACTGTCGTTATGGGGTTTAGCTCAACTCGCCCGATAAGTAATAATGAAACTTCTAAGGGTCAGAAGCAGAACAGGCGTGAAGCGTTTATTTTTTGAGACCAGTTATGGCTGAGTTGGATACTAAGTAGGTTTAGTTTGCGCTAGGCCCTATTCTTATCTAGGTTTCACCTGCTGGCTGATGCTGCTCTTTTGCAGGTTTCGCCTATTGGCGAGTTGCCATTCTTTTGTATGAAAAAAAAAGTAGCCCAAAGAAAACACACCCACTTAGTCGCCCCTTCGGGAAACCTGAGTATTACTTAAACGGGATTTTGAGTCAAAATCAAGTAATTAGATGATGTTGACTCTGACACCTAAAGATTACTTTTACCTTTACCAGTTCTTGCCACTCTCTTGCTTATATCAATCAATGGAAAATTTTACTCTGCCCCTACTGATACTCGCAAATTTATCTTTTAAATTTAAAAACCCCATTTAAGAGTTACCTGAAATTTATTCACAATAACGGTGCGTAGCGGTGAAGGATGTTTGAGCCGAAGGTGAGTTTAAGCGCTACGCTCAACCTAAAGGTTACTCAACGCAAGCGTTATCCGGACGAGCGTTATTTAGGATCAATCTCAGGTTCCCCGAAGAGGAACGACTATGGGCGGCCTACTTTTGGTTACTTTTCTTGGCAGCCAATAAAAGTAACTCGCCAAAGGCAAAAGCCTTTAAAAAAGACCCAAACACCGGTATTTCTAGTCAATATTAAGGACTAAGCCTTTTACCTTAGTCCTTTACAAGAAAAATATAGTAGTTAAAACAATTACTTAATTCAATAATTATGCTTTTCTATAAAAGTACTGTACAAGAATACAGTACTGTATATAATTACATAAACCGACTAACAATTAGCATAACAAAACATGAAACTATCACTATCTACATTGTTACAACGACGCGACATTTGGCAGGCATCTAGCCCTATACGTTCTAGTGCAACAATTAGTACAGGTTTTAATGAGTTAGATAATGCTTTGCATGAAGGCGGCTGGCCACAGGCAAATATTACTGAGCTATTAAGTAACCAAGATGGTATTGGTGAGTGGCAGTTATTATTACCGGCGATAAAAAATCTCTGTGGCAATTACGGCCAGTGCATGTTGATCGCTCCGCCCCACCACCCTAATGCGCCTGCATTGGCAGCAGCTGGGCTTAGCGGCAAACAACTGCTAATACTTAATACTCGTGACTTGGCCCAAACCCTATGGACCGTTGAGCAAACATTGCGCTCTAACGCCTGTTGCGCGGTTGTCTGCTGGTTAGGTAAGCAAAGCTTACAACAAGGCCAATTACGCAAACTACAACTGGCAGCCAAAACCGGTAACACAGCAGCATTCTTATATCGCGACAACAAGTTTAGCCACCAGAGCTCACCGGCCACTACGCGGTTAACCCTCAGTGGCCAGCGCAATAAATTGGCAATAAATATTCTTAAACAAGCTGGTGGCTGGGGTGGGCAACATTTACTACTCGACCGCGACAGCAATTTAGCTAAACACCAAAAGCGTGTTGCACTGCCTAGCTTTACTAGTAGTACAGCAAAATTAACAACTTCAAATAACAATCATTTACCTAATGTATCGTCAGCCGCTAACCAGCCGCTTGCGCTTACTCAATAGTTAGAGGAATCAATATGTTGTGGCTATGCTTAAACTTCTCAAAACTGCCGTTAGAAATATTTACCAGACATCAAGCTAACACCCAGTCGCAGGCAAGTCTTGTGGTGGAAAACAACCGCGTGCTTATGTGCAACAAACAAGCCCATCAGCAAGGCGTTGACAGCGGTATGTCGGTTAATACAGCCTATGCTTTGGCAGAACAGCCTCAAACCATTGCGCGTGACTATGACAAAGAAGTAGACGCGTTAACGCAATTAGCACATTGGGCCTATCGCTACACACCGTCAGTTAGCGTTGAATCACCGAATGACTTATTACTAGAAATAAGTTCAGTTTTAAAGCTGTACCAAGGTTTAGATAATATTGTTAACGATATAAGCAGCCAGCTAAGTAATATGGGATATAGCTGCCAGATTGGTTTGGCACATACACCTAAAGCGGCATGGTTAATGGCACGGGCACAGCCTGGCCAACACTCACAATACTTTGATACTAGTAGTAACACCTTAGATAAAAGTGTATTGAAAAAACAGTTGGAAAAAATTCCACTCAATTTGATTAACTGCCCACAAAAACAAAAAGATCAACTACAAAAATTAGGTTTACATTGTATTGGCGAACTAATGGATTTACCGGTTAACGCTATCGGTCGCCGCTTTGGTAAACACTTTTTGCGCTATATAGCAGAGCTTCGTGGCGACATTAGTGACCCACGATTATTCATTCAGCCGCAAAATAATTTCCAACGCAGCGCATGGTTTAGTGACGGCATTACTAATAGCCAAGCATTATTATTCCCTATGCGCCGCCTATTAGAGGAATTCAGTCAGTTTTTACATAGCCACCAATTAGACTGTAGCCATCTAACATGGAAGCTTAAGTACGTTAAAGGTGAAAGAGATATAGCTGTGAATTTTTCTCAGCCTAGCCATCAAGCTAAAACCTTTTTTGAGTTAAGCCGTGAAACCATAGAAAACACAAAATTAGAAGGCGCCATAGAAAGCATTTCATTGCACTGTGAAGACTTCTCTCAGTTGGAGCAACAAAGCGAAACATTGTTTGTTAATGAGACAAAAATTGATACCACTAAAATCACGTCGTTAATTGATAAATTAACTAGCCGATTAGGTAAACAGCCATTAGAGCAATTACTTGTTCAAAATGAGCACTTACCTGAACAAGCGAGCATGGCAACTCGCCTACCTCTTAATATTGCCGAGCAAAAAAGAGCGCTGGCCAGCCAACAGCTAGACTTGAATTTTAATGCACCTAAGCCACTTTGGTTATTACCGGCACCGGTATCGATTAACCAAACCAATAAAGGTTTATTTTGGAATGGTAAGCTGACTTTAAAGCAAGGCCCTGAACGCATTGAAGACCATTGGAAAAATACTGCCGTTAAGCGCGACTATTTTGTAGCCGAACACGAAAATGGCAGTGTTTATTGGGTTTTTCATGACAACAGTGACGATCGTTGGTTTGCTCAAGGGGTATTTTCTTAAACCAAATTTGCAGCTAGCTAATCACTAGTTATCTGCCACCGAATCGAACTGTGGGCCAAAGTAGCCTTTATGCACTCCCCCTGCCATTGCCCGCTTTGGCCTGCAGTTCGAACCATTAATAAAACGCCTTAATGCAACAAGGCTAACTAAAAGCAGAAAGTCTCGTTATACGCCTTTGCAGTTTTGCTCAAGGGCTTTTTTAGCCGAATCAAAATATGCTCTACGCAGAATTACACAGCATTAGTAACTTCACTTTTTTACGTAGTGCATCATGGCCAGGTGAACTAGTGGCTACTGCTGTAGAGCTAAACTATCACGCTATCGCTATTTGTGATGAATGTTCACTCGCCGGTATAGTTAAAGCGCACATTGCGGCCAAAGCTAACAACATAAAACTTATAATAGGCAGCTAAACCATTACTCGCTGAACAAGAATCAACACAATCGCTAGACGATAAGGTAGTTTTTATGCCACCAGACGAATTTGCTAATACTGTAACTGACTACAACTCCACTGGCTTAAGCTTACAGCGACACCCATTGGCTCAACTTCGGCAGGTAAAACAATTAAAACCTTGCACCTTAGCGAACCAGCTCAGCAATTTGAGTAATGGCCGCTTTGTTCGAGTGTCAGGTTTAGTTACTGGTAGGCAGCGCCCGAGCAGTGCTAGCGGCGTGATATTTATGACCCTAGAAGATGAAACTGGCAATATCAATGTCATCGTATGGAAAGCAACTCAACAGAATTTTCGTCAGGCGCTAATAAATGCAAAATTAGTTGTCATCTACGGTACCTCTAAACATAAGAACGGGGTTACTCATGTTATCGCAGGACGCATAATTGATTACAGTCACTTACTAAATAATACTCAACTTAAATCACGTGATTTTTATTAGCTATTAACCATTCACAACAGCATAATAACTATTGATAAATTAATCATCTAAGCATCAAAAAACCTATGGAAAATACGGTAATTACAGCATCGAAACGTTCACCATTTTTATTGGCGCTATTAGCAATAGCGTTTGCTTTAGCATGGCAATATTCGCCGCGTGAGCCTAGTAGCTTTGCAGTGACATGGCCGCCGATAAACACCAACAACAAACCTTATTTCGATACTCAGTTCGCTTCTAATAACCCAGTAGACTTCGTTCATGCGTCATCAGTCGCCCAAACAGGCGGCGGCAACTTAATTGCTGCATGGTTTGCTGGTAGTCGTGAGGGTGGCAGAGACGTTACCATCAAATCTACTCGCTTTGATGCTAGTACCAATAAATGGAGTGAAGAAGTTATTCTTGCGACTCCTTGGGATACTCAAGTAGCAACCAAGCGCTGGGTAAAAAAGCTCGGCAACCCGGTTATCACTTTAGCCCCCAATGGCAGGCTGTGGTTATTTTATGTCTCGGTTGCGGCCGGTGGCTGGGCGGCAAGTGCAATTAATACAATGCACTCAGATGATTTAGGAAATAGCTGGAGCCAACCACGGCGCCTCATAACAACGCCATTCGTAAACATCAGCACCTTAGTCAAAGCTGCACCAATTTATTACCAAGATGGCACCATGGCTCTGCCGGTTTATCATGAGTTTATGGGTAAATTTGCTGAAATTTTACATATAGACCAGCAAGGTAATGTATTAAACAAAATACGAATTACCCATAAAAAATATTCACTACAGCCGGTATTATTGCCATCTATTGGCAAGCAACCTACCTTGGCATTAATGCGTAACGCAGGCAGTGATAAAATGTTGCTTGCCAGTATTAGTGATGATGGTGGTCAGAGTTGGCAAGCATCATATCGTCAGTCTATTGCTAATCCTAATTCGGCTTTAGCCGCTATTCGTCGCAGCGACGACAGTTTAATTGCCATACTTAATAACACCAAAGATGGTCGACACCAGCTCGCTCTTGCCTATTCAACAGACAATGGCAACAACTGGATAATACTCACGATGCTAGAACAGCATGGATTCGGGCGTAGGCCTAAACAACAGTACCTACCTATATTAGAAAAAGATTTCTTTGCCAGCAGTAATGTAACCTCGAAAAAAGAAGCCGCAGCAGTTTGGCCCATTTTTTTTAATAATATTGATGTGCGCATGTGTAAAGAACTAGGTTGCAAATTTTCTTATGACTACCCTTATATGATTAAAGGTAAAAATGGTATTTATCATCTTGTTTACAGCTGGAATAAAAGTTTTATTAAACACGTTAGCTTTAATGATGCGTGGTTGGAGCAACAATTATGATCAGCCAGTGGATGATGTATTTAGTATTACCGATGTTTTTATACTTAGTATTACCGACAGAAAAGCTAAGTACTAAAGGTAAAGGTTTTGCATTTATTATAATCGTCGCGTGCACTTTTATTCCAGTCAATCAGATAACAACCACTGGCTATATTCGCGGTGTAACCGGCGATATCAGCTTAATTTCACTATGCTGGCTGTTTACTGCATTCGTTGCCAAAGTAACTGGCAGGCGCTTGGTAAGCCATCAACAACGCTCTCTAAACATTGTAACTTTATCTATTTTGACGCTAGTTTTATACCCTGCTAGCTTAGGCTTAGTGCAAACAGACCCGTATGTTTGGGGCTATCAGGCTAATAACTTATTAATCGTGTTAACCATTATCGGTATTGCAATGTGGTATGCAGGCAATTATCACTTAACGCTTTGGATCGCCTTAGCCGTGTTAGGCTTTGCTTTTAAAATAATGGAATCAAGTAATTTATGGGACTACATTATTGATGCATGGCTAGGAATTTTCGTCATAAGCTTGACCATAAAAAAACTATTCAGACGCCTTCGTCCGCCTAGTGAATAAATTAGCCGCAACAAAAACCACCACCAACATCACAATATTGCCAATAATGCCAGCATAATAAAGATCAAACGGGACACTAATACTGTCTGGTAACAAATCGTTCTTGGCGAGTAAAGTCCATGCAGTGAATAGAGCTGTAGCAATAACACCCATCCACACTGCTTTAGCGTCCCCACGCTTGCTAAAAAATGCGAATAAATACAACCCTAGTAGGCCACCACTTAATAACGACACAGCTATTGTCATCGTATCCTGCAGTGTTACGGTCTCGGCTTGCTGAATCCAGATAGCTCCAAAAATCATCAGAGTGCTAACAACCGCGGCTAAGCCCCATGCCACTTTCAAATAATGCTTATCCTCTCGATTTGGCACCAGATGCCGTCGATAGATATCTGATATGCCAACTGTGGTAATCGCGTTTACCGACGAGTCCAGCGATGACATTGCCGCCGCTAGTGCAGCGGAAATAACTAAACCCACTGCGCCAATCGGCAAATGGTGAGTAATGAAATATGGCATAATCTGTTCAGCCTTTACACTGCCATCCAAAATAGCGGCCGGCATAGGACTTGGGAACACCTGATAAAAAACATACAGGCAAGTACCCAAAAACATATAAAAGGCCCAAATGGGCAGGCTAGCGAAAGCCACAACCCAAAGGCCTTTTTTAGCTTCAGCAGTAGATTTTGCTGCACAGAAACGTTGTACCGTATTTTGATTAGACGAATATTCCGTCAACCAAGTGGTTAAACCCAAAAGTAACATCATGGTGCCAGTTTTATTCAGCAAGGATATATCCCAACTAACCGGTTCTAGCTCACCATTCGCCCACGCTGAAAAGCCTAACTTCCCGTCGCGACTGGCTATATCAAATACCTGGGCGAAACCACCTGGCAAAGTGTCGATAATTATCCACAAACATAAAACACCACCCAACACTAATACAATGGTTTGCATGACATCAGTCCAGATCACTGCATCAATACCACCAATAATTGTGTAAATCGCCACAAAGATGCCGCCAATCACAATTGCTATAATAGGTGGCAACCCAGTTAACTCATGTATTAGCAATGCTAGTAAATATAAAATAGTACTAATACGAACGAGTTGTGAAAAAATAAACAAACTGGCTCCGTATACTCTTACTGACGGACCAAAGCGATCTTCTAAAAACTCGTAAGCAGAAATAGCATTGTTGGCGCGAAAGCGTGGCAAAAACCATCTAGCCGCTAAGAAAACTGCTAGTGGCAGCATCAGATTAGGTAAATATCTAAGCCAAGCTGTTTTATAGGCATCGGCAGGATACGCAATAAAAGTAATCGAACTAATTGAAGTACCAACTAAACTTAAACCAATTACCCAACCAGAAAAACTACGTCCGCCTAAAAAATACTCTTCGGTATTATTATTACGGCGAGAAAAATATATTCCCATTCCTAGCACAACGCCCATATAGGCAACTAATACCGCTATATCTACGGGGTGTAAATTCATAACATCAGCTTCTTATTGTTTTTATATTTATGCCTATTATCATAGCTATTTTTTCTGTTGCCGTTTTTCAGCTTCACCAACAGTATTATGATAAAAATTAAACTTAGTCGTTTCATATATCCCGAGTGCTAAGCTTTTCAAATAATCAGCAACTTCAGGATATTCACTTGAGACATCAACAGCTGGGGTGTCACTATTTAAGTCATGTAATTTAGCATCGCTGCCATCACTATCCATGCGTGCCATAAAATCTTTAGTTATGGCTCCAATCACGGGGTTACGTTTATCAGAGGTTTGAGTAAATACTGCTCTACTACCTACAATGCCTGCTTCAAAAGCTGGACCAAACACATCACGGCCCATAGTTGTATTGTCATAATCTAAACCCAACATACCAGCAACAGTTGGCACAACATCTACTAAGCTGGTAGCTTCTTCGATAATTTTAGGTTCCAAAAACTTGGGGCCATACATTATATGCGGCACATGCAAGCCATCTAAATCCAACTGTTCATAAAACGGCTTCATAAATGGTGTAGTTGTTATACGATTATTATGATCGCCATACATAATAAAAATAGTATTCTCAAAATAGCCACCCGCTTTAGCCATCTCAATAAATAGCCCTATATTATGATCCAACAAATGCACAGCGTTGAGTTGAGCCAAACTTCTAAATCCCGCCGACTTATATTCTTCTTCGTTAAAACTTAAGGTCTCAAAGCCAGAATCTTCATCGGGAATAGTAAATGGACGATGATTAGCGGCAGTTTGGATATAAGCAATAAAAGGTTTGTTTGGATGTTTTGTCGCCAATATGCGATCAGCCTCTTTGAATAAGCTCCAATCCGAAATACCCCACACATCGACCATAGGCTCTGTGTAATTCCCCTCTTCATATAATTTTATGCCATCAATACTTTGTTTAATAACGCCACTCATATTAGCCCAGCCTGCACTGCCACCAATAAAATAGAGTTTTTCATGATTTTTAAAGTAATTCAGTACAACCCGTTGATCAGCAATCATCGGATTACGCGTCGCTGTTTTTATCGAAGACACATCCGGCAAACCAGTAATACTCGCGAAAACTGTTTTTGCTGTACCCGACACCGGCACATAAAAATGTTTAAACAACCAACCATTTTTGGCGAGGCGATCAAGGTTTGGAGAAACTGGCAACGGATTATTATATGCCCCCACTCGGCTAGCGCCTAAAGATTCAAGCATAATAAACACGATATTAGGCTGACCTTTTAAGCCATTGTTAGAACTCTCAATTCTTCTGTCGTAATCAAGTCTCTCGATATCTGGATTTTTCACCCCGAGATAGTCAGCCATTTGAGGATAATGACTACGTACTTTATCCATGTCATGAGATTCGTCACGTAATGCAAATGTGTCATAAAAATTTAATACGGGATTTATCCCCAAGGCTGTTACTTTAGAATTACCGGTAACATCGGCATCATTCCAACGCAGTGGAACAGGGTTTTCAATATTAAATCCAGCAAAACGCCCGAGCAAAAACAGCAGTGTCATCACACCAAATACCAGTACGCCACCAGTTTTTTGTAATTTGGTTAGGGTAACTTTTTCGGTTTCTAATGTTTTCACTGCCAGTAGACGAATTGCTGCGAGTAACGCAACGCTCATGGCTATCCACGACAAGGTGATCCAAATGACCGGGTAGCTCTCCCACATCATAGTTGTAGAGATAGTCATATCTTCAGCAAAGCGCAACACTGTGGAGTTAACACGCATGCCTAGATATGAATAATGGCCAAAGTCGATAATGTAGACCATTAATATTGCTGGTACACACAACAATAAATATATTGCAGCGATTTTTCGAGTAAGCGCTGAATTAGCTATATGAAAATAAGGCAATAAGCCTAGCACCATTAATGGCAAGGTAATTAAGCTGGCAAGACGCAGATCAAACTTAAACCCGACATAAAGCGTTTTAAACAACGCTTGAGCATCCGGGTGAATAGTGTCTCCTACCTCAGAAAAACCGAAGTAAAATACCGCTCGTAAAAAAGAAAACACCAATAAGCACAGTACTATTGTGCCTACATAAAAGCGAATCCGTCTTGAGTTCCACCAAGCCATGGTAAATCCTTAATATTATTAAAAAAACATTGCCCTATTCTAAGCAAAAAGCCACCAGGTAGCGACCCAAATAACACGGTGGCAAGTATAAGATGACAGTGTGTGAACTAATGGCTATATTAATTACTGAATTGTTATTGTTTTAACCACGAGCTGATTTTTGGAGAACTTATGACTACTGCCTATGATTTCACCCTGCCAAAACTAAAAGGTGGCGACCTACCCTTACAGGACTATAAAGGTAAAGTTGTTTTATTAGTAAATGTTGCTAGTCAATGTGGCTTAACCCCCCAGTATTCCAAGCTGCAGGAGCTGCAGGAGCAATATGCAGACAAAGGCTTAGTTGTATTAGGTGTGCCGTGTAATCAGTTTAGAGGGCAAGAGTCTGGGAATGAAGAAGAGATCGCTACTTTTTGCGATACCCAATATGGCATTAGTTTCCCGATGGCTGGTAAAGTCGACGTTAATGGTGACAATAGCCACCCCTTGTATCAATGGCTAACTAAGGAAGAAACTGAGTTCGGCGGAAGCATTGAGTGGAATTTTGGTAAATTTATTATTAACCGCTATGGCGATCCGGTTAATCGCTTTAGTCCTAAAACTGAGCCTGATGCAGCGGAAGTAATTCAAGCAATAGAAAACTGTTTATAAAAATAGCGCCTGACGCTACTTGAGACGATAGCGGTGACAATAGCTGGGGCAATAACCCCTAACAACTATGCTAGTCGATTTATCGAAATGAGCACCACATTGCAAAACCATTATACGCTGTGGTCAACCAAACCTTTTGAAGATATTCCGCCCGGCTGGGCTACCACCTATCCAGAGCTAGCGAATTGGTTACTATCCCTCGATGACCAGCAATATAATCATTACGCAGCGAATGTTAATGACTTAAATTATGCATTAAGTGCCTTTATTCCAGCAATTGCCAATTTACAACAAAGCAGTAAGCTTACTAGGCTTGGATCCACTAACAAAGGCATGCAATATAAGCACATCAATACTGGTATCGCAGGTCGAAAGTGGCAACAAATATGCGACTTTTCCGCTGTTTTCGACCAAGCGATAGACCCTATTGACGCGCCAATCGTTGAATGGTGTGCTGGTAAAAGTCATTTAGGTAGACTGCTAAACCTGCAAACTAAACAAGCAGTAACTTCTCTCGAAATCGACCCAGTAATATGCCAATCGGGCCAGCGACTTGCCCGCCGCGACAACGCTGCGGTTCATCACATTCATTGCAATGTAATTGACAGCGGTAAAGATCATATAAAACGCAAGCAAACAGTCGTTGCATTGCATGCCTGTGGTGACCTTCATACTCACTTGCTTAATTTAGCAGGCCGGATTAAACCTACTACCCTCGTTATAGCTCCATGCTGCTATCAACTAACCAAGTATGAGCGAAAGACATGGTTGTCTGAGATAGGAATGCAGTCGCCATTGCAGCTAAGTCGAGATGATTTGAGAGTCGCATTGATGGACACGGTTGTGGCGGCAAAGCGCAATATTAATATTCGCGATAAACTAAATGAATGGCGCCTAGGCTTTGATGAAATTCAGCGTATTAGCCAGAATAATAACTGCTATCTACCCGTGCCGTCGTTACCGGAAAAACTATTGAAAGGATCGTTTAAAGAATTTTGCCAGCATGTGGCTAAAATAAAAAACATTACACTTAAAAAACCAATTGACTATCAACACTTTGAACAACTGGGCATTGAGCGTTATAAAAAAACCCAGCGCTATTCTTTAGTCCGTTATATTTTTAGAAGGCCGCTAGAGGTTTTACTAAATTTAGATTATTGCCTATTTTTACAACAACATAATTATAGTGTTCTCCTTGGTGAATTTAGCGACTACCAAACAACCCCACGCAACATTATGCTTCTAGCAACTCAAGTTAAGGAATAAGAACAATCTTACCTATATGTTGATTCGCTTCCATCATCTGATGAGCCTTGGCAGCGTCAGCTAATGGCAGCGTAACCCCGACGCTAGGATTGAGCTTACCTTGCTCGATTAATGGCCATACTTCAGTCACCAATTGCTTGGCTATGGCCGCTTTAAATTCAACAGGACGCGGCCTTAATGTCGACCCTGTGAGAGTGAGGCGCTTCAACATAACTGGCATAAAATTAACTTCTGCAATCGAGCCTTGCAAAAAACCGATTGAAACTATGGTGCCATCATCGGCGCAGGCAGCAATATTTTTTTCAATATAAGGCCCGCCAACAATATCCAAAATAACATTGGCACCTTGGTTATTCGTTAGCTCTTTAACCACTTGCACAAAGTCTTCATTACGGTAATTAACTGCCTTGTCAGCGCCCAACTTTTCACAGGCGCCACATTTATCATCGCTACCAGCAGTAGCAATCACTCTGGCACCCTTTAAACTGGCTAACTGCATTGCCATTATTCCAATGCCGCCACTGGCACCATGCACAAGTAAAGTTTGACCTGCTTTTAAATCAGCTCGATCAAACACATTAGACCAAACTGTAAAACTAGTCTCCGGTAATGCTGCCGCTTCAATTAACGTCAATCCCTTAGGCACAGGTAAACACAGACCAATATGGGCAATAGCATATTCCGCATAACCACCACCGCCAAGTAAAGCGCACACTTCATCACCAATATTTACGCTATCAACACCGCTGCCAATTTTTTCTATAACACCAGAAACTTCTAAGCCTAGTATTTCAGAAGCACCTGCTGGCGCTGGATAGAACCCCATACGCTGAATTGTGTCTGGACGATTAACTCCTGCTGCAGCTACTTTAATTAATACTTCATTAGCACCTGGCTCAGGCCGAGCGGTTTCGAACAGCTCTAACACCTCTGGCCCGCCAAATTGACTAATATTTATCGCATTCATTTTCATTATTACTTATCTCTTAAAATTAAATTATCAGCTGTGCTAAGCGAGCAATTTACTCAATTCTTTTGCTTCCATCGGATAGGCGAATAAATAACCCTGATAGCCATCGCACTGCTGATGCTGCAAGTATTCAAATTGAGCCTGTGTTTCTACACCTTCTGCTATAACTTCTAAATGTAAACTTTTGGCGATAGAGAATATCGCATCAATAACCGTACTCTTCTCTATACCAATAGTATTAATAAAACTTTGATCTATTTTCAACTGATCAATCGGTAACTTAGATATGTAAGCTAAAGAGGAATAACCGGTACCAAAATCGTCAATCGATATACGAACTTTCATATCACGTAATTGGCGCATTCTCTCCAGCGTGTTATCAATATCGTCTAACATCGTACGTTCAGTAATTTCAATGACAATCCGCTCGCCTGACAAACTATTTTTAGCTAAGCAAGACTGTAATATTTGAATAAAGTCTTCGCGGTGAAATTGTTTAGGACTAATATTTACTGCAATCGCAGGTAACGATGGCCAGACTGCAAGCTGCTCACACACAGCATTGATAACCCAATTTCCTATATCGACGATTAAATGACTATCTTCCGCGATACTAATAAATTGCTCAGTGGTAACATCAGTGTCAATAATTTTAGGCCAACGTATTAACACTTCTGCGGCAACAAGCGTTTTATCCTGCTTAAACTGGGGCTGATACGCTAAGTCAAAATCACCATTAGCAAGCGCATCGCGCAAGCCTTTTTCTACTGTTAAACGTGAATCAGCCATAGTTTGCATTTGTAACTCATGCATACTGACGTGGTTTCTACCTCGTGCTTTAGCATGATACATAGCCGCGTCGGCTTGTTTCAAAATATCATCAGCGTCAGCATTATCTTCGTGGAATGGGGCCACGCCAATACTGCAAGTAATAGCATGAGAATAACCATCAAGATCAAATGACTGATCGAATATTGCCCGCACCTTTTCTGCAATCTCCATAGTGGCAGATGAAACTGCATCGAAAGACTTATAGTATGACGGCACTAATAATACAAACTCATCGCCACCCCAGCGAGCCAAAATATTATCCCCCACAACACCCTTTAACCGACTAGAAAGCTGGCTTAATAACTTATCCCCATAGTGATGCCCTAATGCGTCATTGAGTGTTTTAAAGTGATCTAAATCTATAAATAACGCAGCACCATAGCAATGATTTTGAATCGCGCGTTTGGTTTCCTCAGCAAGTCTAGCCATCAACAGCCGGCGATTAGGTAACTCAGTTAATGAATCATAGTAAGCTAAATGCTCTACTTCTTGTTCCGCACCATATTTCTCGATAGCAATACTAACCATACTTGCGATTTTGGTAATCCATTCTAAATCTTGTGTTGATGGCAACTGTGAAGTAGCCAAATAAATGCCGACAACTCCTAGTAGGCTTTTCTCAGATGAAATAACCGGAATAGCCCAGCAAGAGTTTAAGCCGGCTTGACTTAGCACATCAGCTTTTGATGTCCAATATGGATGACTACTAATATCATCAACCAACATTACTTCACTAGTATAAGCACAGTGGCCCAATCCGGTATTACCATAGCCTACTGAAATATGTGAAAGATGACGATTTACCTCAACCGGAAGATTCATTCCAGACCGAAAAGTTAATGAGGTTTTGTCAGCTGACAAATTATAGATCCCCACTAATATCCCCTTCTGATAATCCTCAACTAATGTCACTATTTGATCATAAATAGTATCCAAATCATCAGATCCGGCGATAGATTGCAGCACTTCATTGTGCAGCATTTGTTGTTTATTAGTACGATTACGGTGTGAGATCTCTTGCCTTAGCTGAGCTGTTCGACTATCTACAATACGTTCACGACCAATTGCTTGACCAGTTACCAGATACAAAGTAATACCGACAAATGCAATAAAGAAAGCGCCAATAACCGAGACCCACCATAAGTCACTAGCAGTATTAGCAACTCTAAATCTATTATTTGGTGTATATCTAATTAACCATTTTTGACCTAATGATTCTATTTCTCTAACAACAGCCCACTCAGAATTAGTATAGCCGAATGGGCGTTCACCAAGATTAGAAAAACGTATTTCATTATCTTCAAGTATCTCTATATCCAAAGTCGCGGCAGGAAATATCGACAGTACATCTTCTACTAACAGTTCCAGACTATAGGTGACAACTATCATGCCCTTAATTCTGCCACCGCTAGCCTCATAACTAGGAGCACTAGGGTTATAAAAAAGTGGCGAAACTAAAACATTACCCTCACTACCACCCTCATCTAATAATCTAATTCGACTAGATTGCGCAACCCCAGTAGCCATAACATCTTGTACAACAGCCGCCGCTCTTTGCACGCTGGTTAAATCAATTCCATCAAATGGTCCACTAGACTCAACAGCATTCATGATTTTTATTCCAGCGAAATAAAAATCACTATTTACCGCTGGAAAAAATTGGTTATTTTCGGTATTAAAATTTGTTATCGATGTTTTAAGAATATTGTTTTCATAAAAAATACGATCGTTATGGTCGACTCGATCGAAGATCGCAAGTACGGCAATATCTCCAAATCGCCTAAGAACGACGCTAGCCGCTTCATTAAAATCTTCATCTTGTATATGAGTTACCGACAACACTCGTTCAATAGTCCAAATCACCTGTTCTTTTAGCTTAAATCCCTGCTCAATTTGGCGATGGATTTTTGCCATATCATTGAGCATATTTATTTTAAGTCTTTTACTTTCAAAATTTACTGCACCAGATAAGTTGTATAACAAAACACCAAAGCAAATACTTAAAGGAATGCCTATAGCGACAAATCTTATTCTCCAATTTTTTTTAGGTTTCCGAAACAACGACATCATTAGGGGCAACACAATCAATACTGCCAAACTATTACATTGCCACCAAATCCACAAATACTCTAAAAAACGCTCTGATGGAATGAGACCAATAAAAATAGCTATAGAAGCTCCGCAGAAGGCCCCAACTAAACAACCAACAGGACCAGCTAAAAAGAAAAATAATAAGGTATCTCTTAGCTCAATTAATGGATTCTCTAGACCCACATATCTATCAATTAATCGATAAGACACTTCTATTTGAACAATGCCGCTAAATACTAAGGCGAAGATAGTTGTGAAGGAAGCTAATGCGGTGGTAACTGAACTTATATCAAGATAATTAAAAGTATGGGAGACAATCGCGCCAAGGATAATACCGGCCAATACTCGACGGCCGAAGATTACTACCGAAGCAACGCCAACGCCACCAGCCAGCCAGATAACACTGTACTCCTCTGGCGGGAACACAAGCGCATAACTATAGGTACTGGCGCCTGCATATAAAGCTCCTACAAACAGATTCAAGCTTATTAATGATGCCCAATACTTGATCACTTATTTCTTAACACCTCAGGCTAACTCAACAGAGAATATCCATTAGTCAGACTAGCCTAAGGAACAAAAAAAACAAGCCCAATTTAACCTTACATATTCCAAATACATATAGCTGATTATAAAGGGCTACTAAACATCTATCACCTCGAAAGCGATAGTTGCTTATTTATAACCGAATCATGCTAGCGTTGTCTTTCGAAGATACCTAGTCTATTTAATTAGTAAACCGATGAGCTGTCAAATATTACATAGAGGTTGCATCGTCGTCGATTAAATGTCCGACCAAAGGACTATTAGAAGCATCAGTAAAAGCCTTATCAAGCATTTTCGAGCGCTTTGCCACATGAGCACCCCAATTAGGATGGGTAAATATATATCTTTGCCCTGACTCCAGTGCTTCCACAACTCTTTTAGCCAGTAATTCAGGTGCAATACCCGACTCAACTAACCCAGCGGCACCAACTAAAGCAGCGGAACTATCTTTAGTTGCTCCAAAAGTCTTAAAGCCTGCCTTATACCTATCTTGCATATTACGATGCGACTGATGTATCTGAGTTTTAACAAATGCAGGACATAATGCCGACACATGTATTCCAAATGGTTTTAACTCTCCTCCCCAACTTTCAGAAAGTGACACTACAGCGGCCTTGGTAGCGCAGTAAGAGTCAGCATAAGGAGTGCCACTCATTCCTGCCATTGATGCTACATTAACAATCCAGCCACCTTCCCCATGTTCTTTCAACGCCGGTATTGCGGCCTGGGCACCGTATACAACACCCATCAGGTTTACATCGATTACCCAACGCCAGGCATCATGATTAGACTCTTCTGCTTTGCTCGGAACTCCGCCTACACCCGCATTATTAATGAGCATATGTACTTTTTCGAAGCGTTCTTTAGTTGCACTGACAACTTTTTTCCATTGTTCAAAATCGGTGACATCTAAATGACAAGCCAAGACATTAACATTGTCTTCAGACAAACTTTGCTCTGCAGCCTTTAGCTGTACCTGATCAATGTCGGCAATAACAACATTCATACCATTGGCACCAAACTCTTTTGCCAGCGCAAGCCCTATGCCACCTGCTCCGCCTGAGATGATTACTGTTTTACCTGTAAATTGAGTCGACATTATTTTTCCATAGTGTAATTTATAAGCGGGATAATATAGATTTAGTGAGTAGTTTTGCGAACTTTATTTAACGAATTACAGGTAATTCACCACATGAATAAAGTCGTCAATGCAGATTACTATGCCTCCAAACGTCAAACCCCACCCTAAACAGCTAAGATGTCGGTGCTGAGGCACATACCTATACCTTGCCAGCCTCAGGTGCAGCTTATGTCAAATCTATTAAGCGAGTCTTGGTCGAATTATTTATGATTTAAAAGCTCATTTTTTGAGCGAAATTAGATAACGGTTCGTATAAAGAGGATATTAAACCTTAATGAGAATATTCCTTTGTCCGATCAAACTGCACTTTATTGGTTTAGCAATGATTTAAGGTTACAAGATAACATCACCTTAAATACTGTTTGCCGTCAAAGCAGCAGTGTCGCCTTTATCTATGTGTTTAATCCACTTTGGCTAATGCCGAAAAACTACCACCAACGCTTTATTGGTCAGCATCCGCTAACTTTTATTATTCAGTCATTGCTCGACTTAGAAAAACAGCTCAAGGCATTAGGACATACTCTCTATATTGTTGAAGGTAATCCTGCGATCGCGATCCCCTCGTTAGTGCAAGACAACGACATTACCTTAGTTGGTAAATCCCAACAGCTAGGTCGATATGAGGACAAGACATGGCTAACATTACAACAGCGCTTGCCTGAGCAAAAAATGGTGTCGAAATGGAGTAACCAGCTATATAAGTCAGAGCATTTATTCGGGGCAATGCAATTCGACACCCATGGTGGCGACATAGTTAGTACTGATAGTGCCAACATACTCCAGTCATTCTCTAAATTTCGAAACCACGTAGAAAAACAAAATATCAGACAATTAGACGTATCAACGCCGCTAAGTCTGCCTGCGCCGTTACTACTGCGAGGTAACTTTAAAACTATCATTGACTTACAATTGCTGCAGCAAAGCCATTTTAAAGCTACTGATCCCAGTCGACATAGCAATGATGAAATATTTATAGGTGGTGAACAAACTGCGCAAAGCCATCTTAAAGCCTATTTTACCAGTACCTATCCAAGTACCTATAAACGTACCCGCAATGAACTCGACGGCTGGAATAGCTCTACTAAGTTTAGCCCCTACCTAGCCAATGGTAATTTATCGCCACGACAAATTTGGGCAGCAGTTGAAGAGTTTGAAAAAAAACATATCAAAAATGATGACACCTATTGGATTAAATTCGAATTACTGTGGCGCGAATATTTTCATTGGCAAGCACTTAAGCAAGGAGTTTCTCTGTATAAGTTTAAAGGCATGGCAAGTAACCGCCCGCTAACGACTTATCTACCAGAGCGGTTTCAAAAATGGTGCCAAGGCAATACTCCTTTCGCATTAGTTAACGCCTGTATGAAACAGTTAAACGCTACCGGCTATATGTCTAACCGAGGTAGACAATTAACAGCTAGTTGTTTAGTCAATGAATTAGGGGTCGACTGGCGCTACGGTGCAGCCTACTTTCAAGAAAAGCTTATCGATCATGATGTGGCATCGAACTGGGGTAACTGGCAATACATCGCTGGGGTAGGCGTTGATCCGAGGGGTGGTCGTCACTTTAACCTAGAAAAACAGCAACAAAGCTACGACCCTAAGGGTGAATTCGTCGCTAAATGGCAAGGCAATAGCAACAATCAACCACTTGACTCACTCGATGCAGTTGGCTGGCCATGTATGCCAACGTCAAACACCTCTTCCCACTCAGCTAAATTAGACCAGCAGTAATGGCAATTGCGGTCGTTTGGCTAAAACGAGATTTAAGGCTCACCGACCATGAGCCTCTTGCTAATGCGATTAATTCAGGCTTGCCGATACTATTAGTTTATTGCTATGAACCAATATTACAAAAAGATCCTCATCATTCAGCTCGCCACTGGCAGTTTGTTGCCCAATCTTTAGTCGATATCGAGCAACGGGTGCCCAACGGCGCTTTATTCTGCAGTGAAAAAGATGCGGGTAAGACCATGTCTGCGCTGCATCAACAATATAAAATAAGAACCATTTTCAGCCACCAAGAGATTGGTCTGCGCAATACTTTTGAACGTGATATCGCTATGAGAAACTGGTGCCAACAGCAACAAATAGCGTGGCAGCAAACGCCCTCTGGAGCGGTAATAAGAGGCCTTGCTAACCGTCAAACTTGGGATAAACAATGGCAGAAGGTTATGCGAGCAAACATAATCGATACGCCATTAAATACCATTAATTGGGTTTACCATTGTGGACAACGAAGTGCCGTTAGCTTACTGACTAAATACCAAAGCGATGAGGGCGTGTTTCAAGCAGGAGGAGAAAGTGCCGCTAGGCGCGAGATGTTCTCTTTCTTTGACCAGCGGGGCAAACAATATGCTTATTCAATATCGAGTCCAAGTCTTAGCCAAACCCATTGTTCACGTTTGTCTGCCTATCTTGCCTGGGGTAATTTAAGCTTGCGCCAGGTTTATCAAACCTTACTAGGCCATTGGGATAAAGTCGGCTGGCGTCGCAGCCTAACCGCGCTCAGTTCACGCTTACATTGGCATTGTCACTTCATACAAAAATTTGAAAGTGAATCTGACATGGAATTTCGCAGCATTAACCGTGGCTATGCAAAACTACCAAGGCTAACCGGCATTTTAGCGCAGCAACGGCTGCAAGCATGGGAGCAAGGCAGAACCGGAATTCCAATGGTAGACGCTTGTATGCGATGCTTGGCTGCTACCGGTTATATTAATTTTCGGATGCGAGCGATGTTAGTGAGCATGCTTTGTCATCACTTAGCTGTTGACTGGCGGGCAGGCGTTGGACACCTAGCGCGTTACTTTTTAGATTTTGAACCAGGCATCCACTACAGTCAGTTTCAAATGCAAGCAGGCGTTACTGGCATTAATACCATCCGTATTTATAATCCAGTTAAACAAGGGCTTGAAAAAGACCCCGACGGGGACTTTGTAAAACAGTGGCTGCCAGAGCTGCGAGAAGTACCCGCCCCACTAGTTCATACGCCATGGAAATTAACTATGATGGAGCAAATAATGTACCGCGTAGAGTTAGGTAAAGATTACCCTGAGCCGATTATAGAACTTAGTCAAAGCTACAAAGAAGCGCAGCAACTATTATGGAGCTGGCGTGACAACCCGGTGGTTAAATCAGAAGCAAAGCGCATACTTTTTCGTCATGTCAGACTCAGTTAAATGAAAAAAGAACATTTACCAAGCAAAATATGTGCGGTCTGCCAGCGCCCGTTTAGCTGGCGAAAAAAATGGCAGCGGGACTGGGAAAATGTTAAATATTGTTCTAAGCGCTGCGTAGCATCACGTACAAAATTAATCAAAGAATAGTAACTATGGCCAAATCAATAACAAGCTATAAAACATTAAGACTAATTTTAGGCGACCAACTCAATGCCAGCCATTCGTGGTTTAGTCAAATACAGCCTGATACGCTGTATGTTATCGCTGAGCTAAAACAAGAAGCCACTTATGTGCAACATCATAAGCAAAAAATAGCAGTTTTTTTTGCAGCCATGGAACAATTTTCACAGGCATTAAAGGCTGCAGGCCATCAAGTACTTTACCTTACCTTAGATGACACTGAAGAATTTAAAGGCTTACCGGCACTGATAAAACATTTATCTACGCTTCATCAAGTTATACAGTTTGACTATCAACTGCCCGATGAATATCGACTACGACAACAGCTTGAAAAACTGGGCCATGACTTGTCCATTATCAGCCAAGCTTGTGACAGTGAGCACTTTTATTTACCTGATGATGAGATAAAAAATTATTTCGAAAAAGGTAAGCGCCATCGTTTAGAAAACTTTTATCGAAAAATGCGTAAACGTTTTGATGTATTAATGGAAGATAGCCTCCCTGTCGGTGGCGAATGGAACTTTGATCAAAATAATCGCAATAAGTTAAAACCTGCCGATCTAGCTGAAATACCGGCGCCACTGCTATTTACAAATGATATTTCTATAATTTTAGCGCGCATTGAAAAACATGGTATTAAAACAATCGGCTATGCTACTGAGGAAGTGCTGTGGCCTATAAACCGCAAACAAGCACAACAACTTTTAGTATTTTTCTGTCAAACCTGTTTGCCTAAGTTTGGCAAATTTCAAGACTCGATGACAGGCAAACTCTCTCTGTTAGACCAAGATAACGGTTGGAGTTTATACCACTCACGTATTTCATTTGCGCTTAACAGTAAAATCTTAAGTCCCAAGCAAGTCGTTGACACTGCAATAGCAAGCTACCATGCAAGTGACGGCACTATCGATATCTCACAAATAGAAGGATTTGTGCGACAAATTATTGGTTGGAGGGAATTCGTTCGTGGTATCTATTGGGCCAACATGCCTGACTATGCGAAGCTTAATAACTTAGCCGCAACACGGCAATTACCCTCATGGTTTTGGGATGCAAAAACTGACATGAACTGCCTGCACCATGCAATTAAGCAATCATTGGAGTTCTCTTACGCCCATCACATTCAACGCTTAATGGTCACCGGCAATTTTTGCTTGTTAACCGGCGTAGACCCAGACCAAGTCGATGATTGGTATCTGGGTATATACATTGACGCTATAGAATGGGTAGAAATGCCCAATACTCGAGGCATGAGTCAATTTGCAGATGGCGGCATTGTCGGCTCTAAAGCCTACGCCGCTAGTGGTAACTATATCAAGAAAATGAGCGATTATTGCGGTGACTGTTCATATCAAGTCAACCAAATAGATACAGACAATGCGTGCCCACTAAATTCCTTGTATTGGAATTTTATGCAGAGCCATCAAGCTATTATGGCAAGCAATCCAAGAACAAAAATGGTGTATAACAATTGGTTGAAAAAACCAGAAGAAGACAAACAGCGCATACTTAATAAAGCTCAATTCTACTTAGATAACATAGAAAATTTGTAGCTGTTGTCACAAAATGGAACAATTATGACTGCCAATCCCTATAGATATAAAGAGACTAACGCTGCTTGTATTGAGTTGGACAGTAACCCCTGCTGATCTCTGGATTGCGCATTTTTAAATGTTTAGTTGCCCGGCCATTGACTCGCCTACGCCAAAGCTTATAACTATTAGACCGTAAACTTCGCTTCATTAGCGCAATCACTTGGGGCTCTTTCAGACCAAACTGCTGCAATATTGCCTCGAATGGTGTTCTATCTTCCCAAGCCATTTCGATTATTCTACTCTCTTCATCTGGCATAAAAGACATCATGGTCTCCGTTAACATTTGCTTTATTAAGTCTTAATACGAGTAAACAGTAGAGTTAGATTAGTATTCGGAAGCTTTTACTTCGCTATTGGCAAGCTAACTTATTTCACCCTTAGTGAATGCAACTGCCTGCCTGACCTTTGACGGAGTGGTGCCTGACCAGCGACGGAATGATCGGCGAAAATTAGCCGCATCACTAAAGCCCAGTAAGCAGGCTATTTCCGATACGGGCAGATTAGTACCTTCTAGGTACTCCCCAGCTAGACGATATCTCACCTGATCTAACAACGGCTGAAATCGATTACCTTCTTTCGCTAGATGTCGCTGCAGAGTGCTTTCGCTCATATACAATAACTGCGCAACCTTGGCACTGGAGGGAAATTCTGAGCCTGCCTGCAGGAGAATTTGCTGCACTCGCTCACTGACCATGCCACCTGACGCATCTCTTGAAATCAGACGATCGCATTCCCGTTTAAAAATATCTCTGGCGATTGGATTGGACGTTGAAATACTAGAGTTGAGACTGAGATAGTCGAAAAACATAGCACTGCGTTGCGCTTTAAAGCGGACTTCAGGCCCGAATATCTCGTGGTATAGCGCAAGATTGGCTGGCTTCGCATAAGCCAGTTGCATATTGATAATAGCTGTTTGCCTCCCCAACAAAATACCGCCACTATTTATGATCGCGGCATATAGCACTTCGGTGTAAAAACGCTGCAGGTCTTGGGGCAGGTGTGCCGCTTTCACCCACAGTTCAAGCTCGTCATCATGGCGTTGGATCTGGACGCCAATACTAGGCAGTATCACACGGTTATAGCGCACTAATAGATTCAGAGCGTCGCCAATAGTGTCACTGGTCATCAATGCATAGCCGAATATTCCCTGCGAAGCGATGCTGATCTGGCTTCCAAATTTCAAACCTAATTGACTGTCTTT
>TARA_B110000902_G_scaffold115405_1_pt1 | contig 24302 bp, 20 predicted proteins | sample TARA_B110000902 | Tara Oceans TARA_B110000902 (sample SAMEA4398009) | marine metagenome | biome: Polar Biome; feature: [SRF] surface water layer (ENVO:00010504); material: water (ENVO:00002006), including particulate matter (ENVO:01000060) such as... | depth 5 m | reverse complement strand
TAATAAGAACTCTAACTTTCTCAACCAAGCAACTTTTTCATTTGCTTCTAAATCATATTGATTCACAATTTCATCCATTATCAACAAAAAAGAACCTTCATTATTGGTTATTTTTTTGATTTCAGACACGAAGTAATCAATAGAAATTAAAGGGTTTTTTTCTAGTTTTCGAAGGATTAATTTTGAAGCTTTCTGTATGGTGTCAAAAACAGGATTAATCGCAGTAAACTTTCTTTTTATTTGCACACTATTTTGTTTAGGAAGCCCCAAACTATCATTCCCTTTTTGAAGAGAGTTATGAGATAACTCCCATAGATAAAGTGTTTTTTTTATATTATTTTTAAGGAAAATTCTATTTTTTTCATCTGAAGAAACTGAGAGGGAAACAATTTCTTTTGTTAGTTTCTGACTCAACATTCTTTGCCTACCAGCAATATTTATCACCGTAGAATCACTTTGTTGTTTGTCTAAATGATTGCGAACTAAAACCTGACTAATAATTACAGAAAAAGCAATGGTGCTTAAGGCAATAATATACAAACGACTTAATTTATCAAACGTTCTTTGGTCTAATGAATTGCCTTTTTTTGTCATTTTAAATTACAATTATTATGAAATGGCTTGCTTCACCAGCGCTAAACTTGCTTCAGAAAAAGGAATTAACAAAGCTGCAGCGTGTCCTTTTTCAGACATTTTAACCCATGTTTTTTTAAGAATATCAATTACTTTTTCATCTGTATGTTTTGCTGCAAATGCGACAAGATAATACTCTAAAAAAACCAAACAGATAGTGTCTTCTAATATTTGAGACTCTTCATTTTTTTTGATGCCTTTTTTTAAAATAATTTTCTGAACTCTCTCAATAAATTGAGTTTCAAAACCAACTTCTTGCAAAATTTCTCCCGTAATCTCAGCATGCATCATTTTTAATTTTTGACGCCATTTTAAATACCCAACTCTGTCCATTGGATACTCGTTTCGCTGAATTTTCCAACGACAAATATGCTGTGCTCTTGCAGCAATCTTAAGGGCATCAGAGGCACTTGGATTAAAAGCTATCAACCTTCTTGTCATCCTTTGAGAGTATAATAGTTCTTTTGGATACGCTAAATCGAGCACTTGATACGTATCTGCATCTTCAGCATTTTTCTTATCAATAATTGCAATGGCAGTTTCAAATTTTGTTGGCTTCATTTTTCCTTTTTATTTAAATGATTACTACCAAGTCTTTACTTAACAGTTTTCCTTTAAAATTATTTATTCTAAAAAGCCAATATACACATTTCCGTCAGTAATTTTAACAGGATAGGTGGCAATTTTTAAATCTTCGCCAGCTAAATTAGTACCATCTTCTAAAGAAAAATTCTTTTTGTGCAATGGGCAAGCAACTTTTGGAATTCCATCTTTATCACCAATCATTCCTAAAGATAATACCATTTCCATTTTATGTGGACATAGGTTTTGAGTAGCATACCATTTACCTGTTCTCACAAAGTTATACACAGCAATTTGCTTGGTTTTGTATTTTATACAAGCACCCGTATTTTCAGGAAAATCTTCTGTTTTACCAACTTTAAACCATTGATTTACATTTTCTTCTGAAACTGATTTGTATTTTTCTAATATTTCTTGCATGGTTTTAAATTTTAATGGTTGATAAAAATAGGTTTCTTTAGGAAGACTTATGAAGCCCTGTAAAACCTGAATAGTAGCCACTTATTTATTGTTTACTGGAAACTAATTTATACCCAAGCTTTTGGCTTTTTCTGATCACGCATAGGAACAAACTCAATGGTATCATCTGTGTCATCTGAATTCACAAAATGCTTAAAACGCTTCATTACTTCTTCACTTTCTATGGCTTGTTTCCATTCACATTCGTATCGATTTACAAGGCCTTGCATTTCGGTTTCTAAGTCTTCAGCAATACCCAGAGAATCTTCAACAACCACTTGCTTTAAATAAGCTATTCCTCCATCTAATTTATCTAACCAAGGTGCAGTTCTTACCAAAGGACCCGCTGTTCTTATATAGAACATTAAAAATCTGTCTAAATATTTAACAACCGTTTCATCATCCAATTGTTCTGCTAGTAAAACGGCATGTTTTGGGGTTGCTCCACCATTTCCACAGACATATAAATTCCAACCCCCCTCAACAGCAATCAAGCCAAAATCTTTACCCCTTGCTTCTGCACATTCTCGAATACAACCCGAAACGCCTCCTTTTAATTTGTGCGGAGAACGCAGACCTCTGTATCGATTTTCGATATCGATAGCAAAGGTCACACTTTCATGCATTCCATACCTACACCAAGTTGCACCTACACAACTCTTTACAGTTCTTAACGATTTTCCATAGGCATGCCCACTTTCAAAACCAGCGGCAATTAGTTCTTTCCAAATCATTGGCAATTCATGCACTTGTGCACCAAATAAATCAATTCTTTGTCCTCCAGTAATCTTTGTATATAAATCGTATTTTTTTGCAACTTCTCCAATAACAATTAATTGATCTGGCGTAATTTCTCCAGCAGCAACTCTTGGCACAACAGAGTAAGTTCCATTTCTTTGGATGTTTGCCAAAAAGCGGTCATTTGTATCTTGAATGGTCGGTTGACGGTTTGGAGTTTCCATCGTTACCGTTGCAAAAATTGAGGCCACTAAGGGCTTACATATTTCACAACCATGACCTTTCCCAAAAGTATTTAAAACCTCTTCATAATCAGAAACTTGACTTACTTTTACCAAATCATACAGCGCTTGTCTATTGTAATCAAAGTGCTCACAGATCGTTTCTTTTACTTCTTTCCCTAGTGATTTTAAGGTTTCATTTATCAAATCCGTAACCATGGGCTTACAACCTCCACAACCAGTTGTTGCTTTTGTTTTGTCAATTACATCGCCCAAATTATTGCAACCCCCTTCGGTAATTGAAGAGCAAATATCTCCTTTACTAATAGACTCACAAGAACATACTTGGGCAGTATCTGGCAACTCTAAAACACTCCCAAAAGAAGAACCTCCTTCGCTTGCTGGCAAAATTAATTGAGACGGATCTTCAGGAATTTTCATTCCATTTAAATAAACTTGGTGCAACATATTATAGTCAGATGCATCGCCAACTAAAATTCCACCCAATAAACTTTTCCCGTCTAAACTTATGTTAATTCTTTTGTATAAATGCTGCGTTTTATTTTCAAAAATTATAGAATGTCCTTTTGATGCAGGCATAAAAGGTTCACCAAAACTTGCGACATCTACACCAATCAATTTTAATTTGGTAGACATATCTATTTCGTGTGGCATTTGACACGCTACTTTACTAATAATTTGATTTACTGCAACATCTGCCATATCATAACCTGGCGCAACTAGACCATAAATCATTTCGTTATACAAAGCAACTTCACCAATTGCAAAGATATGTTCGTCTGAAGTTTGCATTCTATTATTGACTACGATTCCTCCACGAGCTCCCGTTGCCAGTCCACAATTTACTCCCAACTCATCTCTTGGACGAATTCCTGCAGAAACAACCAACATTTCTACGTCTAAAATATCCTCTTCTCCAAATTCCATTCCGACAATCGCCTCTTCTCCTAAAATTTGTTGGGTTGCTTTGTTAAGATGGATGTTTAATCCGATGGACTCTAATTTTAATTGTAATACTTTACTACTTCTAGCATCCAATTGTCTGGGCATTAATTTAGGAGCAAATTCTACAATATGGGGTTCTAAACCCATATCCATTACCGCTTTTCCTGCTTCTAAACCCAACAAACCTCCACCTAACACCGCAGCTCTTGCATGTGGATTCTTCGCTTTTAGTTTTGCTGCATACCCCAACATTCCTTCTAAATCTTCAATCGTTCTATATACAAAAACACCTTCTTTTTCTACTCCTTTTATTGGGGGAACAAATGCAGATGAACCGGTAGCTAAAACTAAATAATCGTATGTAAGCTGGCGACTCTTTGCTGTAATTATTGTTTTGGTTGCCCTAAAAATGTTGTCCACTTTTTCATCAACAATTAAATCAATATTATTTTCTTTATACCAAGCTGCAGGAGCCATTTCCAAAGCTTTTGCATCTTGGTTTTCAAAAAAGGCACTTAAATGAACTCTGTCATAAGCTGGTCTTGGCTCTTCACCAAAAACAGTGATTTTAAAATTTTTACTTTCTGATGAAGCGACCAATTTTTCACAAAACTTATAACCAACCATCCCATTACCGACTACAATAATTTTTTTCATAACTACGTATTTGAAAACAAAATTAAGTATTATTACTTATTTTTGTATTGATTATTGAGCTGTTTTTACGTAGCAATCAAATTTTTATTAATTTGAAAATATAGCACCTTCTTATTAAAGATTCCGTAAAATAAAATTGCAGGAAATAGGAATTCTGCATTTCAAAAGTTTGGGGTATTAATGATTTGTTTTTAATACCTTTGAATTTCCTAAAATTAAAAAATGAACGAATTTATCCTTTTCTTTAAAATGGGTCTTAACCATGTGTTAGACTTTTCAGCATATGATCATATTTTATTTTTAGTTGTTTTGACTGTTGTTTTCAGTTTTAACCAATGGAAAAAAGTACTCTGGTTAGTTACTTTTTTCACAATTGGCCATGCGCTTACTTTAGCTTTATCTACCTATGGTATTTTAAAAGTAAAAATGAATTTGATTGAGTTTTTAATACCACTCACCATTCTTATCACAGGAACTGTAAATGTTTTCACCGCTAAGAGTGCCTCCACAGGAAAAGAAAATACCAACTTTATTTTTGCGGTCTTTTTTGGCTTAATTCACGGGTTTGGTTTTTCTAATTACTTTAAATTAATGGTTGGCAAAGGAGACGATACCTTTTTTCCTTTATTAGAATTTGCTTTAGGAATAGAAGCTGCACAAATTATTATTGTTTTAGGGATTTTAATAATTGCAACAATTCTTCAACATTTCTTTAGAACTACCAAAAGAGATTGGATCTTAGTTTGTTCGTCTATTGTAATTGGTTTTGCTTTGCAAATGATGCTAGCGCGCGTATTTTGGTAAAATGAAATTTAGAAGGAACATCAATGGAAAACCAAAAACGAAACAGCCCTTTTTTATTCAAAATTTTGTTTGTTAATTAATGACTTATTTCTGCAAATATTTTTACTTTCGTTCTAATGACTGAAAAAAAACAATTAAAATACGATAAGGCCTATTTAAAAATGGCTCTTGAATGGGGTAAACTCTCCCATTGTAAGCGAAAACAAGTCGGTGCTTTGATTGTAAAAAATAGGATGATCATTTCGGATGGCTTTAACGGAACGCCTACTGGTTTTGATAACTGCTGTGAAGATGAAGAAGGTGTAACAAAATGGGAAGTATTACATGCAGAAGCCAATGCAATATTAAAAGTTGCATCCTCTACTCAATCTGCAAAAGAAGCTACGCTATACATTACTTTATCTCCTTGCACACAATGCAGTAAATTAATTCATCAAGCAGGAATAAAGCGTGTTGTTTTTGCAAACTCATATAAAGACAAATCTGGAATCGATTTTTTAGAAAAAGCAGGCGTAGAAATCATGCATTTACCCTATGAAAAATAACAATAACTTTCCGATATACTTCTCTTTTGCTATTGTATTTGGTATCATCATTGGTATTTCCCTAAATGGAAATCCAACCGATATATTCTCTTTAACTAAAAAATCTTCACAAGAAAAGAAGATAAAAAGACTCATCAATTTTATTGAAAAAGAGTATGTAGACAATATAAATACTGACGAACTTTTAGACGGAGCAATAACACAAATGCTAGGTAAATTAGACCCACATTCTGTATATATTCCTAAAGAAAACCTACAAGAAGATAGAGAAAGGTTGCAGGGTAATTTTGTAGGAATTGGCGTTCAGTTTAGAATGATAAACGACTCAATTACTGTTATTCAACCCATCAAAGGGGGACCAAGTATTCTTGCAGGTATAAGAGCTGGAGACAGAATTTTAATAGCAGATAAGGATACTTTATTTGGTAAAAACATCTTAAGCAACAAAGTGCCCAATTATTTAAAAGGAAAGCCTGGAACAAGGGTTGCACTTCAAATTTACAGAAAAAGTACTGATTCTCTTTTTAATCTTGCTATAACGCGTGGAAAAGTCAACATTAAAAGTGTTGATCTCGCCTATATGCTCAACGATCGTCTTGGGTATATAAAACTAAATCGATTTGCAGAAAATGCTTTCACAGAATTTAAGTCTTCTTTAAACAACTTGTTGGCTGCTGGAATGACCAATTTGGTCTTAGATCTCCGAGGAAACGGGGGTGGTTTTATTCACATTGCAGAGCGTATTATTGACGAATTTTTAGAAGAAGACACCTTGATTGTGTTTACCACAAACAACAAAAATGAAACAGAAGAATACTTTGCAACGGCTCAAGGCGATTTCGAAAAAGGAGGTTTGTATGTTTTAATTGATGAAAATTCCGCATCTGCTTCCGAAATTGTTGCAGGGGCTTTACAAGACAATGACAAAGGAACTATTATTGGTCGCCGGTCTTTTGGAAAAGGGCTTGTACAAGAAGACATGGATTTGGGAGATGGTTCTTTCGTTCGTTTAACAATTTCTCGTTACTACACACCAACAGGGCGTTCCATTCAAAAAAAATATGCTAAAAACGGCAATAAAAATTACTACAGAGAATCTCAAGAAAGAATTTCTAGCGGAGAACTATTAAACAAAGACAGTATAAAAGTGGTAGATTCCTTAAAATTTATTACTCCAAAAGGGAAAGTCGTTTATGGTGGAGGTGGAATTATTCCAGATATTTTTGTACCCATAGACACCACTTCTTATTTCTCTAATTCCTACTTTAATTTTATAAATGATTTTGCCTTTAAATATGTAGACAGCAATCGAAAGTCATTAGAAAAATGGACAATAGATGGTTTTATTAAAGACTTTGACAAAAGCGAAACTGTTTTAAATCAATATTTATCTACTCTTAAAAACAGCACAGCACCTTCTTTTAAAATTAAACAAGGTTTAAAGAAATACTTAAAAGCCGCTATTGCAAATACTCTTTTTGGCGATGTCGGTTTTTACAGAATCATCCATCAAAATGATAAAATGCTACAAAAAGTAATCGAAATAGAAAATTCAAACTAGACAATCGTTATTCCAATAAACAGGAAACACCAATTGTTATCAATCCTTTAATTTTTAAAAATCTTATTGGTTTTACATACCTGCACAAATCCTCCTATTTTAAAGTTTTTTTGCTGTCTCTTACCAATTATAATTTCATCAATAATCGTCACACACAACAGAATCAATAAAACCAATTCATGTATCATATTTGTTAATGAAAGTTTCACTGTTTTCTGCGACTTATATTGTATATTTGCATACTATTTAGATTTAATCTATATAAAATTATGATAAAAGTTTCAGACACAGCAAAGAAAAAAGTCGAACAATTAATGACCGATGACGGTTTTGATGTAACGAAAGACTTTGTAAGAGTTGGTGTAAAAAGTGGTGGTTGTTCGGGTTTGTCCTATGACTTAACCTTTGATAATAAAAAAGAAGAAAACGATAAAGTTTTTGAAGAAAATGATGTAAAAATTATTGTAGACAAAAAAAGTTTTTTATATCTCGTAGGAACTACTTTAGAATTCTCAGGAGGATTAAACGGAAAAGGATTTGTATTTAACAATCCAAACGCAAACAGAACTTGTGGATGTGGAGAGTCCTTTAGTTTGTAAAAAACTACAAGAATTTAGTAATTGAGAGTAAAAATATCTCTAAACAATTATTGAGATTCATTAACTATTTAAGAAAGAGTCAGATTTATTAAATCTTTTAATAACTATGAAATATACAGAAGACGATTTAGAAAAAGAATTAGAAACCCAAGAATATAAATACGGTTTTTATACAGATATTGAAAGTGAAACCTTTGCAAAAGGGTTGAATGAAGAAGTAGTAATTGCAATTTCTAAAAAGAAAAATGAGCCCCAATGGATGACAGATTGGCGTTTAGAAGCCTTTAGAGTTTGGAAAAAAATGGAGGAACCAGAATGGGCAAATGTTCGTTATGAAAAACCAAAATTTCAGGACATTGCGTATTACTCTGCACCGAAAGAAAAACCAAAATTAAATTCTTTAGATGAAGTAGATCCAGAATTACTAGACACTTTTAAGCGTTTAGGAATTTCTCTGGATGAACAAAAAAAGTTAGCCAATGTTGCCGTAGATATTGTAATGGACTCTGTTTCTGTAGCAACTACTTTTAAGAAAACATTAGGCGAAAAAGGGATCATTTTTATGCCAATTTCTGAAGCAATTCAAGAACATCCCGCATTGGTTAAGAAATATTTAGGAACTGTTGTTCCCACAACAGACAATTTTTATGCAGCATTAAATTCAGCAGTATTTTCTGATGGCTCTTTTTGTTACATTCCAAAAGGCGTTCGTTGTCCTATGGAATTATCTACCTATTTTAGGATTAATGAAGGAGGAACAGGGCAGTTTGAAAGAACGTTGGTTGTTGCAGACAAGGGAAGTTTCGTTTCCTACCTAGAGGGTTGTACGGCGCCAAGTAGAGATGAAAATCAATTACACGCTGCCGTAGTAGAATTAATCGCAATGGATGATGCAGAGATTAAATATTCTACCGTACAAAATTGGTATCCAGGAAATAAAGAAGGAAAAGGTGGTGTTTATAATTTTGTAACCAAAAGAGGTATTTGCGAAAACAATGCAAAAATTTCATGGACACAAGTAGAAACAGGTTCTGCTGTAACTTGGAAATATCCTTCTTGTATTTTAAAAGGGAACAATTCTGTGGGTGAGTTTTACTCAATTGCAGTGACTAACAATCATCAGCAAGCAGATACAGGGACAAAAATGATTCACTTGGGTAAAAACACCAAGTCAACTATTATTTCTAAAGGAATCTCTGCAGGACATTCTCAAAATTCTTATAGAGGATTAGTTCAAATAAATTCTAGAGCAGAAAATGCTCGTAATTTTTCTCAATGTGATTCTCTATTAATGGGAAATGCATGTGGTGCACACACGTTTCCTTATATTGAAGTAAAAAATAAGTCAGCGCAAATTGAACATGAAGCAACGACAAGTAAAATTGGTGAAGAACAATTATTTTACTGTAATCAACGTGGAATTGATACTGAAAAAGCAATTGCATTAATTGTAAACGGATTTAGTAAAGAAGTGTTGAATAAATTGCCAATGGAGTTTGCCGTCGAAGCGCAGAAATTGTTGGAAATTAGTTTAGAGGGTTCCGTAGGTTAAACTTTTGAAGGTTTATTTGTTTGTGCGCTGAGTCGTTTCAACTTCAAACCAAATAGATAGACAAAAAATATCAATTATTAAATAATGCTTATAGCCAAAAAGCTAAAAGCCAATAGCATAAATAGAATGTTAAAAATAGAAAATTTACAAGCAAGTATCGATAATAAATCAATTTTAAATGGATTGAATTTAGAAGTGAAAGCAGGAGAAGTACATGCAATTATGGGACCAAATGGTGCTGGAAAAAGTACCTTAGCGAATATTATTGCAGGAAAAGAAGAGTATGAAGTTACAAACGGAACCATTGAATTACATGGGGAAGACATTAGCGAATTAGCACCCGAAGAAAGAGCTCATAATGGGGTCTTTTTATCGTTTCAATATCCCGTAGAAATTCCTGGAGTTTCTGTTACAAATTTTATTAAAACCGCTATCAACGAAACTCGAAAAGCAAAAGGTCTAGAAGATATGCCTGCAAAAGACATGTTAAAAATGATTCGTGAGAAATCTGAATTATTAGAAATAGACCGCAAGTTTTTGTCTCGTTCTCTAAACGAAGGTTTTTCGGGAGGCGAAAAGAAACGTAATGAAATATTTCAAATGGCAATGTTGGAACCAAAGTTAGCCATCTTAGATGAAACAGATTCTGGTTTAGATATTGACGCTTTGCGTATTGTTGCAAACGGAGTAAATAAATTAAAATCTAAAGACAATGCGGTCATTGTAATTACGCATTACCAACGTTTATTAGATTATATTGTCCCTGATTTTGTTCATGTTTTATATGATGGTAAAATCGTGAAATCTGGCGATGCTTCTTTAGCTTTAGAGTTAGAGGCAAAAGGATATGATTGGATAAAACAAGAATTGGTTTAGTAAACAGAGTTCCTAAAGTTTATAAGGTTAAGTCATTAACTTTTCAACTTTCAAACTAGAAAAACAATGGAATTAAAAGAAAAAATAGTATCCTCTTATGTTGCTTTTGAAAACAAAGTAGACATGAATTCTGACATACACGAAATAAGATCAAAAGCACTTCAAAATTTTGAAGATTTAGGTTTCCCTACTAAAAAATTAGAAGCATGGAAATACACTTCTTTAAACGCTGTTTTAAAGGAAGATTACAGCTTATTTCCAGAAAAAGAAAACACGATTGAATTAGCAGATGTAAAAAAGTATTTTATCGATGATATCGATGCATATAAACTTGTTTTTATTGATGGAAAATACAGCTCTTTCTTATCAGAAACTACCCATGATACTTTTGATGTTTGCTTAATGTCTTCTGCACTGGCGAAACCAAAATACAAAGCAGTTATTGAAAACTACTTCAATAAAATAGCAAAACAAGACAATTTAACTTCTCTGAACACGGCTTTTGCAAATGAAGGTGCTTACATCTACATTCCTAAAAATGTTGAAGTAGAAAAACCAATTCAGATCCTCAATTTTACGACTGGCTCTGAAGCGGCAATCTTGTTACAGCCTAGAAATTTAATTGTAGTTGAACAGAATGCACACGTTCAAATCATAGAGCGTCATCAAAGTTTAACTTCCCATCCTGCTTTAACAAATGCTGTTACGGAAATTTTTGCAGCAAAAGACGCAACTGTCGACCTTTATAAAATTCAAAACGATGCTACAAATGCTTCTTTGGTAGACAATACTTATATCGAGCAGAAATCGAATAGTGTTGTTTCTGTACATACTTTTTCTTTTGGTGGAAACATTACTAGAAATAACCTAAACTTTTATCAAAGAGGAGAACACATTGATTCTATTTTAAAAGGAATAACAATTATTGAAGGAAAACAACACGTAGATCACCATACTTTAGTGCATCATATTGAACCTAATTGTGAAAGTCATCAAGATTATAAAGGAATTTATGATGAGCGCGCTACAGCCGTATTTAATGGTAAAGTTGTTGTAGATAAGGAAGCTCAAAAAACAAATGCATATCAGCAAAATAATAATATTTTAATAAGTGATAAAGCAACGATCAATGCCAAACCACAACTCGAAATATTTGCTGATGATGTAAAATGTTCTCATGGTTGTACGATTGGACAATTAGATGATGCTGCATTATTTTATATGCAACAACGTGGAATTCCTAAGAAAGAAGGGAAAGCATTATTAATGTATGCCTTTGCAAACACAGTTTTAGAAAGTGTAAAAATACCAGAAGTAAAACAACGAATTACCAAGTTAATCGCTGAAAAATTAGGCGTTGATATTGGTTTTGATTTATAGGCAACAAGTTGCTTTTTATATAAAATTTAACCACGCTATTTGCGTGGTTTTTTTGTGAATTAAAAAAATCGACTATTTTACACTTTCTAAAACCCCTTTCAAAAACTCGTTTTCGTCAAAATTAGACAAACCAAAACGTACTATTACCATTTCTTGACTAGGTAAAACGTAGACTCTTTGACCTTGATAACCGTCAGCAAAATACATGTTTTTTGGAACATCTTTGAATAGGTTTTTTGTATTTAGCCAAAATTGTGCACCATAAGTTCCGTTAGACGTTGGTGTTGGTGTGGTTATATAATTTACCCAATCTTTGGCAAAGAGTTGTATGCCATTCCAATTTCCATTATGAAGATATAACAACCCAAATTTCCCCCAATCTCTAGCTGTTGCCCAAGAATAAGAGGACGCTACATAATTCCCACTTAAATCAGCTTCTAAAACCATGGAATGCATTCCTATCTTATCAATAAAATCTGCATACCAAAAATCTAAATACGCTTGGTGTGTTTTAAACTGGCCTCTTAAAATTCCTGATAATAAATTGGTTGTTCCAGAAGAATAATTCCAGGTTTCATTTGGAGCACCAACGAAAGGTTTATTTTCTTGCATCTTTGTCATATCGCGCTCTAAAAATAACATTTTAGTCGCGTCAGAAATTTCATCATAATTTTCATCCCATGCTAAACCAGAGTTCATTTGTAATAAATTATGAATGGTGATCTCTTTTCGCGCATCCTTTTGCCAAGAGGCAATTGGTGCCTTGTCTTGCACATTAATTTTCCCTTGGTATTGCAGCACTCCAAAGACAGTACTCAAAATACTCTTGGTCATCGACCATCCTAAAATTTTAGATTTATTATGAAATCCTTCCGCATACTTTTCTGAAATAATTTGATCTTTATAAAGAACAATTACTGCTCTTGTTTTATTCTTTTTTTCGAATACTGAATCCATTACAATATTCAATTTTTGATAGTTTATCGTTGAAAACAGGGTGTCCTTTTGCACTCCATTTCCGTATGGATAAGGAGCTGTGTTGCTCATAGTAACTCTTTTAGGGACTAAGTATTTTGCTGTTTCATCTTTTTCATTCAATGTTAAAACACTCCCTAAACCTTCCCTAAATACTGCCTTTCTTGTCAAAAGTCCAAAAACAGAAGAGGTTGCTCTCTTCTTTTCTAAATCAATCGTGTTTGAAGCCAAATTTACGGGTGAAAAATTATTGTCAGTACGATCTGTAAAGGCTAAAGTTCTCTCTGCAATAAAAACAGCCGAAGCGGTGTTTTTTGCAGAATAACCTGCTAAAATGTTCAATTTTGAATAATTGTAAACTACTAAAATTGTGATTACAACAGCGAATAAAAGTAAAATTCTCTTAAAAATTTTCATTAAAAATATAGTTTATACTGCGTTATGTTTTAACTGGCTCAGTAAGCCCTTCTTAAAACATTGCTCAGCGTGATACATTAAAATTTATAGGTCTGCATTAAGTTATTAAATTGGTATTATTTATGTAAAAATAAGAAAATCATATTGTCTTTTCCATCAGTTTAAAGCTTCATCGTTTATCTTTGTCCTATTAAATTAACATTCCTATGATAAATGTTGCCAAAATTCGTGAAGATTTTCCCATTCTAAAAAGAACTGTTCATGGAAAACCTTTAGTATATTTTGATAATGCGGCTACTTCACAAACGCCACAAGTTGTTATTGACACGATTGTTGCTTATTACAGCAATTACAATTCGAATATTCACAGAGGTGTGCATACGTTGAGTCAAGAGGCTACAGACAAATATGAAGAAGCACGAATCAAAGTACAACAGCATTTTAATGCAAAAGAAGCCTATGAAATTATTTTAACTTCTGGCACAACGCACAGTATCAATATGGTTGCCGCTGGCTTTGAAACGCTTTTAAAAAAAGGTGATGAAGTGATTGTTTCTGCTTTAGAACACCATTCTAATATTGTGCCTTGGCAAATGTTATGCGAAAAAACAGGCACTGTTTTAAAGGTAATTCCGATGTTAGAAAATGGTTCTTTAGACATGAGTTCGTACCATAAACTATTGAATGAAAAAACAAAATTGGTGTTTTGTAATCATGTATCAAATGCTTTAGGAACGGTAAATCCAATTGAAGAAATTATTGAAGCGGCGCACAAAGTGGAGGCGGCTGTTTTAATTGATGGCGCACAAGCAACTCCTCATATAAAGCCAGATGTACAGGCTTTAAACGTTGATTTTTATGTGGCTTCTGCCCATAAATTATGTGGCCCAACAGGGGTTGGTTTTCTATATGGAAAACAAGAATGGTTAGAAAAACTACCTCCCTATCAAGGGGGTGGAGAAATGATTGCTACGGTTTCTTTTGAAAAAACAACCTATGCAGGTTTGCCTCATAAATTTGAAGCTGGAACACCCAATATTTGTGGTGGAATTGCTTTTGGAGCTGGGCTAGATTATATGAACGCAGTGGGTTTTGAAAACATTGCTTCTTATGAACACGAACTGTTAGTATACGGAACACAAGAACTCTTAAAAATTGAAGGCGTAAAAATATACGGAACCACTGCTAAAAAGACGGCTGTCATCTCTTTTAACGTGGGTGAAATTCATCCGTATGATATTGGTGCCATTTTAGATAAACTTGGCGTAGCGGTGAGAACAGGACACCATTGTGCACAGCCCATTATGGATTTCTATCAAATACCAGGAACCGTCAGAGCTTCCTTTTCTTTTTACAACACAAAAGAAGAAATCGATGTTTTTATTACAAGTCTTAAAAGAGCAGTAATGATGCTTTCTTAATCGAACTATTTCATTAAAACAAAAAAAGGGTTGAGAATTAAATTCTCAACCCTTTTTTTTATAACTAATTGTATTCTCTTATTGTAATGTTGGAGTATAATTTGTTGGGTAATCGTCTGCTTTTGCCAAACCATTTGTAGCGGTTGTAAAATTAGAACCAAATTTAGCGTCAATAGCTCCTAAAATTCTATTAGCCATTAATGCATATCCTCTAGCTGTTAAATGAATTCCATCTAAACTTACCAAACCTCCAGTGACTAAACTTGTTGTCATTGTATACCTATCAAATTGAATACCGCTAGCAGCTTCTCTTAAAATTGCATTTAAATCAATAACAGCAACATTTTCGTTAGAACTTGCAACGTCAGCAATAGTAGCATTATATGCCTCTATAGCTGTTTTAATACTCAATAACTCGTCAGTATCTAAAGCATCTTTATCATCTAAACCATTTACAGCTCCTAAAACCATCTGTCCTTCTGTAGGTGTAATGTCAATACCTTCCTGAAGCTTACCTAAAACCTCTAATACTTCTGGAGTTAATAATACACTTCCATAACCTTCTTTTAAGGCACTTTGGTCAATTGTTAGCACTAGTAATTCATTTTCTGTCATTTGTCTAAAACCTAAAGGGTTTGTTGGAGAAACAGGAACATCAATAATCCATCTGTTATTTCCTTCTGTAAAAGTAATTGCATACTGTGCTCCTAGAGCTTGTGCATCTTCAGCTGAAGCTCCTTGAGCGATTGCGCCCTGAGTGAAAATACCTGCAACGGCTTGAAAGAAACCCGTTAAACTTGCTGCAGTTGCAGTAGGTAATTCTAATGCATTGTTAGGCACAGTTGTAAAAAAAGGTAATAATGTAATCTCTGGTACTGTTGCGATTACTCCTTTTGCTTCTCCAGAAGTCAATATAGTTAACATTGCTCTAAATACTTGATCAAAAACTAAAGGGTTTGTAATGTCGTTGCCTCCATAGGTCCTTGGATCTAAATTTCCATTTGGATTTGTTGTTGTTGGAGACTGATCTACACCTACCCCTCCAGAAGTAGCATAAGTTAAAACATCATTTCCTCCAATTTCTGATAGTGTAAAAAACGTTGGGCTTTGTGCCATGGCATCAGCTAAAACATTGGCTGTAGCACTAGTTGCCATTCTTGCATAATACGGATTCGCTTGTCCTAAAGGAACTCCGTCTAGGTTTCCTAAACCATCAGCAACAATATGAAAACTTTTTGCTCCTGGAATCCCATAATTATTAAAACCTCCTGTAAGAACCGTTGTTCCCTCTGTTGTTGGTATAGCGTCTAAACGTACTGGTCCAGCACCATCAAAAATCAATCTTGGATCTTGTATAACTGCACTTCCTCCAAAAAGCATTCCTCCAATATTATCTTCCATTAAAGGTTGTGTAAAAGTAGCTCCTACTCCAAACTTTTTTGCTAATATGTTTGGATAAGAATTTTCTTGCCCTGCTTTAAATAAAGCCCCATCCGTGAACCCTGCGGTAAGTGAAGCGCCTACTGCTATGTAACTAGAGAAATCTAATCCATTGGTATTTAATGCTACCTCTGCCTGAACTGGGTCCGTTATTTTATCTAATTCGTTGTTTACATCACAAGACGCAACGCTAAATGACAAAAGTAACAATCCTATATATTTATAATTTTTCATAAAATGTCTTTGTTTATATTAGTTATTAATTGTCCAAGAAAGGTAGTACTGAGAACCTATTGCACCCACACCTGGAGCACTTAAATATTCTTTACCTGATAAGTTAGCGCCTCCTAATTTAAATACAGACTTCATACTTGGTACCGAATAATTTATTTGAGCGTCTAAAACTGTTCTCGCTTTTATCGTACCGTCTACGAAAGTAGATTCCCATCTGTATTTATCTTGCCATCTTGCATTGAAGTTAAAACCGAAATTTTTAAATAAATTGGTTTTACCAAACTGTAATTTTACTTTGTGTGCTGGTGTATTGAAACCTGCTTCAAAATCGGGATCTGATGCTTGGTCAAACTCAAATTCAGCATAGGTATAATTTAATCCTAAATCGAACCCTTTCAATATTTTTGTATTCAAACCAGCAGTGGCTCCATAAGAATTAATATCTGTTGAGGTATTCGAATACAATTGAAAGATTTTAAAACCACCTGTTAAATTGTAAGGTACAATTACATTTCTATTTGCAATAAAATCTTCATATTGATTGTAATACACACTTACATCTAACGTTACTCTTTTCGTTCCTGCTTTTACCAAACCTCTATACCCTATTTCGTAAGCGGTTACTTTTTCTGGTTTCACCAAAGATACATCCGCTTTTACCGTACCTCCACTTGCAACAGTATACGAATTTTCATAAGCATCTCTACCAGTTACAGTGTAAGTATTTCCATCATCATTATCTACAAAAGTTGTTGTGAATCTATCTAAATTGTCTTCAACACCACCTAATAAGATAGCACTCCCTACATCTAAACCAATATATTGATCTTGCGTTGTTGGGTTTCTAAAACCTGTTTGAAAAGAGGCTCTAAAATTATTGTTTTTATTTTCTCCTCCTGCGAATGCAAATGAAACTCTTGGAGAAAAATTACCTTCAAAATTTTGAGCTTTGTCATAACGGATAGAAGCGGTTACTTTTAAACGGTCTTCATCAAGAAAACTCTTTTGTGCTTGCGTATATACACCGTATTCATCATAATTTATTGCGCCATTAGCAGGTCCATCTGTAAAAATATTTCCAAAAGAATTTAAAGCATATCTTCTGTAAGAACCTCCTACTTGAATTTCTGCAAAATCTACTACATCTCGAAAATTGTAATTCCCGTCTGCATGGTATAATTTTGTTTCATCTCTAAACTTTGCGCCTGTTTTTAAATCTGGATCAGAAATTACCGTATTAAAAGCAGTTTCAAATTCAGTGCTACCGGGCAAGAACCTTCCAGTATCTGCAACAGCTCTTGCTGCTGCATGAGAACTTGCGTCAACCCCAGGAATCGCTCCTAAATAAGCAGCTGCATATTGACGAAACCAATCTTCATCAGATTTCCATGCTCTGTTAATATTTAATGCGGCAAATAATGTATTGTAAGAATCTCCTGCGTTTTCTCTAGTCGTATATCCTCTTACAAAAAAGTTTTTCCCTTTAACCTCCAGTCTGTGTTGGTCTAAGTAAAAGTTTTTGATACTATATTTCTGTCCACCTAAGTATTGTGTGTCACCAGTACCTATTTTTGAATTCCAGATAACTTCCAAACGATCATCACCAAAAGGGCGGTAATTTAATGAGGTGCCAAATTTTATACTTTTAACTCCGTAATCGATTAAATCTTTTTCATCGTATCCAGTTCTACTAACTTCACCGATTGCACCTCCTAAATCTGTAGAAGCAACATCTCCGAAAACATTCACACCATTATAGTTTGGATCAGAACTTCTGTCTCCAGAAATATACTCGTCTCCGTCTGTATTTCTATCGTCAGTTGCATACCAATCTGTTCCTTCTAAATAGGATAAGGTTGCTTTTGCTGCAAACTTATCAGAAAAGGCATAGGCCATTCTTATGTTTACGTCATGAAAATTATTATCTCCAGCTGCTTCTTGACTTGTAATTCCTTGTTTGTAAGAAAAACTAATTCCTTGATCGTCAAAAGGACTTTTACTGGTCATAAACAAAATCCCATTAAAGGCATTTGCTCCGTACAACGCAGAAGAGGCTCCTGGCAATAATTCTACTGTTTTTACGTCTAATTCAGACATTCCTAGTAAATTACCAATAGCAAAGTTCAATCCAGGTGCAGCATTGTCCATACCGTCTACCAATTGCATAAAACGGGTATTTGAAAAGGTTGCAAAACCACGCGTGTTTACAGATTTAAATGTTAAACTGTTGGTGTTTACATCTACTCCTTTTAAATTTTCTAAACCATCATAAAAAGAAGGTGCAGAAGTATTTTTTATAGCTCTCGTGTCCATTCGTTCAATAGATACTGGAGATTCCATAATTCGTTCTGGAGTTCTAGAAGCAGAAACGACAATCTCATCTAGAGAGGTTTCGTTTTCAGTTAAACCAATATCTAGTTTTTGGTTGTTATTTAAAATTTCGACTTTTTCTGTTTTGAATCCTAATACAGAAATTTCTATGGTAAAGGGTGGCTTGTCAGCGACATTTAATACAAAGTTCCCATCAAAGTCTGTCGTTGTTCCTACTGCTTTTCTAGAAATTTTTATATTTGCTCCTGGAAGCGTATCACCTGTCTTTAGGTCTGTAACTGTTCCTGTAACGATCGTTTGAGCAACCATTGCAACACTACTAAAAGCTATAAGCCCAAGAAGTAAAATCTTTTTTATCATAATTTATAGGGGTTAAGTTAATCACTTGCAAAGTACAATTTTTTTTGAATAAAATAATATTTAACATTATATTTTAAATTTTTGCCAAAATTTAGTTAAAATTTTTATGATATCAATAGTCTAAAAATCCCGCTTTGTGATATCAAAAAAAAACATTAGTTATTGTACATTTGTACTTCTAATTAATTTTTCCATTCTTGAAAGTAATTGAAAACATTGTTAATTTTTCTACAAACGAAAAAACTTTTGTCACCATTGGTACTTTTGATGGGGTACATTTTGGGCATCAAAAAATTATTGAAAAATTAGTTTTAGAAGCAAAAAAAGCAAAAAGAAAGTCCGTGTTACTTACTTTTTTTCCGCATCCAAGAATGGTGCTTCAGAAAGAAGCTTCTATTGCATTGATCAATACCATTGATGAACGTGCAAACCTTTTAGAAAAAACAGGTTTGGATTATTTAGTAATTCATCCTTTTAGCAAAGATTTTTCTAGAATGACGGCGCTAGAATTTGTTCGTGATTTTTTAGTAAATCAACTGAATATTTCTAAATTAATTATTGGTTATGATCATCATTTTGGTAAAAATAGAGAAGGAAATATTGTTCAACTAACCGAATACAGTCATTTATATGATTTTTCGGTGGAAGAAATTCCAGCGCAAGATATTGATGATGTTTCTGTCAGTTCTACTAAAATTAGACGCGCTTTAGCAACAGGAAATTTGAACACTGCCAACAGTTATTTGGGGTATCGTTTTATGCTAATAGGCAGGGTTGTTAACGGAAAAAAATTAGGCGGAAAAATTGGCTACCCTACAGCAAATATTGATATAAAAGAGAGTTATAAACTGATTCCTAAAACGGGGGTTTATGTTGTAAAATCAACCCTTGAAAACTCGGTCGTTTTTGGAATGATGAACATTGGAAACAGACCAACTGTGAATGGCAATCATCAAACGATTGAAGTTCATTTTTTTGATTTTAATCAAGACCTATACCATCAAAAATTGACCATAGAACTGCTTTATTTTTTACGTGATGAAAAGAAATTTGAGACGGTTGATCTGTTAATTATTCAATTGAAGAAGGATGAAAAAATTGCACGAGATTATATTGAAAGTACTCCCCTTTTTTAATTCCTCAAAAGGAACAACTCACTTGTTGTAACCTGGTATCATTTGAATAAAAACTTCCTTTTTTAGGATTGCAATACGCGTTAAGGATTGCAGTAAAAAGCCCACAGAGAGGAACGAACGAGGACTTGAAACGAAAAGCCTGACCCTTGTGGTAACGCCCAAAAAAACAGCATATTTACTGTTTTTAGGATACCTCTGATGTGATTGAATTATTTATTATTGATTTAAGGGCAAATCAAAAACACAAATTATATCTTTGCATTTCTAAATTTCTAGACCAATGTTACAAGTACAATTTATTAGAGATCACAAAAAGGCTGTTTTACAAGGATTAGCAAAACGTAATTTTGCGAATGCTAAACGTATTATTGAACAAGTTTTAACTGCTGATGAAAATCGAAGAGGAACGCAAGTTCAGCTAGACAATACATTGTCTGAGTCTAATAAAATGTCTAAAGAAATTGGCGCTTTCTTTAAATCTGGAAAAGCACAAAAAGCAACATTATTAAAAGAAAAGACAGGTCAGTTAAAAGAAAAATCGAAAGCGCTTGCAGAAAAATTACAGGAGTATGCATACGAATTACAAACCTTATTGTTTCAAATTCCAAACATTCCTCATACTTCGGTAAATGCTGGAACCTCTGAAGAAGATAATGAGCAAATTTTTAAAGAAGGACTGGTTCCTAATTTGGGAGAAAACGCACTTCCTCATTGGGAACTAGCAAAGAAATATGACATCATCGATTTTGAATTAGGAAACAAAATTACGGGTGCTGGTTTTCCTGTTTATAAAGGAAAAGGTGCAAAATTACAACGTGCATTAATCAATTATTTTTTAGATAAAAACACAAAAGCTGGGTATACTGAAGTGCAAGTTCCACATTTAGTAAATGAAGCTTCTGCAACCGCTACAGGTCAATTGCCAGATAAAGATGGGCAAATGTATCATTGTACGGAAGACGATTTGTACTTGATTCCTACTGCAGAAATTCCAATTACAAATATGTTTCGTGGCAATTTAATGCACGAAGCAGACTTCCCCATAAAAGTTACGGGATATACACCTTGTTTTAGAAGAGAAGCAGGCAGCTATGGCGCCCATGTTCGTGGTTTAAATAGGTTGCATCAATTTGATAAAGTAGAGATTGTAAGAATTGAACATCCTGAGACTTCTTATGCTGCTTTAAACGGCATGGTAGAACACATTAAAGATATTTTAAGAGAATTAAAGTTGCCTTATAGAATTTTACGCTTATGTGGTGGAGACACTGGTTTTACGGCTGCATTAACTTTCGACTTTGAATTATTTTCTGCAGGACAAGACCGATGGTTAGAAATTAGTTCTGCCTCAAATTTTGAAACATTTCAAGCAAATAGGTTGAAACTTCGTTTTAAAAACAAGGAAGGAAATAGCGAATTGGCGCACACCTTAAATGGAAGTTCTTTAGCTTTACCGAGGGTTTTAGCTGGAATCTTAGAAAATTATCAAACAAAAGAAGGAATTAAAATACCAGAAGTATTAGTACCTTATTGTGGGTTTGATTTTATTGGTTAATCCTTTTTTATTGTTGGTTTTTGGTGGATCATTTTACCAAAAAACATCAACTAAAATTAATTAGCAACAACAGCGACCATTAGTCTTTTGTATTTATTCATTATTAAAAGCGCCTTCAAATAAGCACTAATTTGTCCGTTTTTCATAAAAAATTTTGAATTGTGTTTTGCAATTTCGTATTGGTTTTTAAAATCTCTCATCATCTTAATTTGTTAGTTCACTTATAGTGTAGTCAATTTTTGTGCCAGAACCTTTCAAAGGAACCGCTCAAAATTGATAGATTTAATAATATTTTAAACTTTTTCTTACTTATCTTTGAATTAGATGAAAAAACTTTGTTTGCTTATTTTTCTTACGATTACTAGCTTTAGCTACGCTCAAAATGATTATTTATTGGGAGAAAGCTACTATAGAGAAGGGGCCTATAAAAAAGCAACAGAAGTTTTTAAAAAATTATATTCCAAGAGCACATTTAATACGACTTATTTAAGCCGATTAATTTCTTGCTATCAAGAGACTCAACAATTTTTAGAGGCCGAAAAGCTATTAAAATCTAAATTGAAGAAAAATCCACATCAAAGTTATTTATATGTCTATTTAGGCTATAATTATGAGCGACAACAACGCATGGAATTGGCTAAGAAGAATTATGATTTCGCATTGGCATCTATTGACAAGAGAAGCACCTATGGCGGAACAATAGGGCTTATTTTTAAAAACTACAGCCTTTTAGACAAAGCTATTTTAGCTTATGAAAAAGTAATGGCAAAAAATGAAAATGCTAATTATAGTTTTCAAATTGCACAGATTTATGGAGAAAAAGGCGCGCTTAGAAAAATGTTTGAATCCTATATTGAACTGGTAGATAAAAAAGAAGGAAATTTAAATATCGTTCAAAGATATGCAAGTAAATATATTACTGATGATGCAGAAAATGAAGCCAATATCATCTTCAGAAAAACACTGTTAAGAAAATCTGCGAGTAACCCAAAAGATGTTTGGAACGTCTTGTTAAGTTGGTTGTTTACGCAACAAAAAAGCTACCAAAAAGCGTTGGTACAAGAAAAAGCATTGTATCAAAGAAAGCCAACAGATTTGAGTGCTATTTATAGCTTAGGGAAAATAGCTTTTGAAAATAAAGATTATACTACCTCGAAAGAATGTTTCTCTTTTATCACGCAAAAAACAACCTTAAAGGAAGAGAAAATTGAGGCTTTTTTATTCCTTACAAAAATTAGTGCTGCCAATAATATTCCTGAAACAGAAAAATTGTTTCAATCATTATTTAACGAATTTGGTAAAAATAAACTAACGATAAAACTACAGGTAGCTTACGCTGATTTTTTAACGTTTCATCTAAACAAGCCTTATGAAGCCAAAGATGTTTTAGAAAAGGCATTGGTTTTTTCTCACTCAAAATTTGATAAAGCAAGGATAAAATTAAAGTTAGGAGATCTTTTAGTTTTCATAGGAAAGTACAACAAGGCCTTACGGTATTTTTCTCAAATTCAAACCCAACTTAAAAACCATGAACTAGGGCAACAAGCGCGTTTTAAAGTGGCACAAACAAGTTACTTTAAAGGCGATTTTCCTTGGGCGAAAGCACAATTAAAAGTGCTAAAAAGTGCTACGACACAATTGATTGCTAATGATGCGCTAGCCTTGTTTTTAATCATAACAGACAATGAACCTGTAGATGAGATTCCTTCTGGGTTGATACAATATTCCAAAGCAGCACTATTATCTTTTCAGAACAAAACACAACAAGCCATTGACACTTTGAGTGTTATCAATAAAAATTTCAAAGGGCAGCCTATTGAAGATGAAGCCCTTTTTAAACAAGCAAAACTGTTCCTCAAAATAAACCAATATGAAGCTGCAATTATTAATTTTGAAAAAGTAATCTCGTTAAATCCAACAGGTATTTTAATTGATGATGCCTATTATGAATTAGCAGAATTGTACAAAAATCATTTAAAAAGTCCAGAAAAAGCATCAGAATACTATCAAAAGATTATTTTTGAACATTCTTCCAGTATTTATTTGGTAGATGCCCGGAAAAAATACAGAACAATCAGAGGAGACGAAATTTAGTTATGGCTTGTTTTTGGTTTCAATCACCCCCTAAAAAAACTTTTACCTACAACTAATGATCATAAACTAACAACCAATATGTACATATACAACGTAACGATCAATATTGATGAAGCTGTTCATAATGAATGGCTTACTTGGATGGAATCTCATATTTTAGACGTACTAAATACAGGGAGGTTTCTCTCTGCAAAACTCACAGAAGTTTTAGTAGAAGAAGAAATGGGAGGAAAGACCTACTCCATACAATATACTGCAAATACAAGAGAAGATTTAGACGATTATTACGCAAATGAAGCAGAAAAATTGCGCGGAGAAAGTAATAAAAAATTTAGTGATAAAATGTTAACTTTTAGAACGGAATTAAAGTTGATAAAAGAGTTTTACCCCACAAATACGAGTAATTAGAGATGTCAGTTAAAGCAAAAAAACATTTAGGTCAACACTTTTTAACGGATGAAAGCATTGCAAAAGATATTGCAGATGCTTTAACGGGAAACGGATATGAAGATATTTTAGAAATTGGCCCTGGAATGGGCGTTTTAACAAAATACTTATTGCCAAAAAAAGCGAAGATTACGGTGATGGAGTTAGACCGAGAATCTGTGGCCTATTTAAAAGATACTTTTCCATTAGAACATATTAAATTAGACACCTCTCAAGAACATTTTACGATTTTAGAAGGCGATTTTTTAAAGCACAACATACAAACCCTTTTCAATAAAAAGCAAGTAGCAATTATTGGTAATTTCCCTTATAATATTTC
>TARA_B110000902_G_scaffold84183_2_pt1 | contig 24449 bp, 23 predicted proteins | sample TARA_B110000902 | Tara Oceans TARA_B110000902 (sample SAMEA4398009) | marine metagenome | biome: Polar Biome; feature: [SRF] surface water layer (ENVO:00010504); material: water (ENVO:00002006), including particulate matter (ENVO:01000060) such as... | depth 5 m | reverse complement strand
GGCTCAAATACTCGAAAATTATCCATTAACTGGATTAATAAAATAAACATAGTCAGTGGCATTAAGTGAGGAAGAACAACATATTTAGTGCGTTCCCAGCGTGATGCACCATCTATCATTGCAGCTTCAATAGTATCGCTAGGGACAGTTTGTAATCCTGCATAAAATACAATAAAGGCAAAAGGAGATGAGTGCCATACACCATAGACCATAAGCATTATCCAAGTAAGCAGCGGTGATGCTTTTAAAGAAAGATTTGGATCATCAAAAATTTTCTGTAGAATTGAACCGACAATACCTTGTGCATCAATCATCCAAAAAAGAATTAAGGATCCTATGAGTGGTGTAACTATCATAGGTAACAGCGAAACAAATATTGTAGGCCCCTTAATATATTTTGGAAGACTATTTACACCAAGCGCAATTAAAAATCCAAACATTAATACTAAAGGAGTGACTATAAATGTATAAGTAAGGGTAAAGGCAAGCGCACGATAAAATGGTAAATTTAAGGATTTAGAAACAAAATCAGCTACCCCATCACTTAATTTCCAAGCCTGCCTAATTTCAGTGAAAGCCAAATGATTTCGGTTGGTATATGTCCCCAAACCGTTGAATCTCCCTAGTGGGCGTTCATCTTTAAGCTTTGCAGTTTCTTTAACATCTATAACCAATTCTTTCTTACACCCAAAAGGGCCACAATTTTCAACTTCATTCAAAATTGCTTCATGCTCTATATGAAGTGACTGCACAACTACTGAAACAATAGGCAATGCAATAAATAATAACATTGTTATTAAAGAGGGTAATATAAACCAAAAAAAAGTACGGTTTTTCATCTCGAGCGCCAAAAATAGTTTAAAATAGGAGGAAGCATTACACTTCCTCCTTTGAGTTTTACTTTAAGAAACCTTTTTCTTTAGCTGCTGTAGTATAAGCAGCTTCAACATCTGCTAAAGCTTGCTCTGCACTCTCAGTACCTTGTAAGAAATCAGAAATTTCTCCACCAAGCGCACCGTGTAAAGTTCCCATAAATGGCAACATTGGATACGGCGCAGCACCATTAGCAGCAGTACCAGCAACACCAGCAGAAGCCGCACTTGCTTCGTAGCCTTCAATGAGCCAAACGGCAGCATCGTTATTGGCTTTAACCATGTCAGATGAAATACCTTTCATCATAGCAATAAATGTTGCTTCTGCGTCTGCATCAGACACATTAGTCGAAATACCAATACCATCCCACCAAAGTGTGGATGCTGGTCGTGTATCATTGCCCCAAGTTGGTGCTGCAGTTAAAACTGTGTTAGATGAAACTCCATCTGCTGAGCCTTCACCATCAAGAACCGCACCACCGCGCGAGCCCCACATTGTAGCTAGTGCTAAATTACCAGCTTCCCATTCTGCTTGTGTCGCATTTGAGTCATAAGTAAGAAAGTCAGGATTTGAATAGGCAACAAGTGATTTGAGCATATTCAAAGTAGCAATACCATGATCATTGTTTATAGCAACTTCAGCTGTACCAGATGTGAACAATTCAGCACCAGTACCCATGTACATATTTACAAATTCTTCACCCAAGTTCCAGCCTGCCTTAGTATTTAATGCGACTGGGTATTCCATTAATCCAGCTGATCTAATAGTTTCAGCTGCAGCAATTACGCCTTCGTATGTGCCTGGAATTTCTTTAATACCTGCTTTTTCAAGAATGTCAGTACGAGTAAACAAGTGCTGTGCATTTGCCATGAAGGCAACCGCCATTATTTTACCATCAACTGTAATAAGCTGACTTTTATTCAAACCAGCTCCATGCTTAGCTACTAGATCATCTAATGATTGAACCAATCCATCATTCATTAGCGTTACTAATGTAGAGTTGGACACAATAACCGAAGAATACTGAGACGGGTTAGCTGTAAGTGCAGCAACCATGATGTCTTTGTGATCTTTAGTTAGATTGCTTTCTACTGTTACGCCATTTCCAGCGCATTTTGCTGCTTCAGCTGTAACAGCTTGGATCGCAGGAAAATCATTTGAAAGAATGCTGACATTGCCACTGGAAATTCCACAATTAGCAATAGCCGTGCTTCCCAAAAGCGCGAACGCCCCTGCGAATGTAATTGTCTTTAGAAACATAAGTTACTCCCTATTTTGTTGCAGGTATTATTTTGAAAATATACCTTTATGTAGCCCCCTTTTTGGGGATTATTGTTGGGGCTTAACCCCCAATTCGCGCACCAGTTTGACTATCAAACAAATGGCAAATTTCTTTAGGCACAGAAATACGAACCATATCGCCAATCTCTACCCGGTAATCTTTTGCTGCTTTTACTGAAACCAACTCACCATTCACACGAACAGTAATCATTGTAGCATCTCCAAGTAACTCCATAGTGTATACAGCAGCATGAATTTCACCATCCACCTCAACAATAGATGCATCTTCTGCACGAAATCCTACTTGAATAAAACCGTCGTCCATATCTAGGCCAACTAATTTAATAAGGTCTCCAGCAAACACACCACCCTTAATTTCACCAGTAATCAAATTCATAGCAGGAGAGCCAATAAAACTTGCTACAAATGCATTAGCTGGTCGATCATAAATATCTGTAGGACTACCAACCTGTTGAACGATTCCACCCTTCATAACAACAACGCGATCAGCTAAAGTCATAGCTTCAATCTGATCATGTGTGACGTAAATAGTTGTAACCTTTAGTTCATGGCTTAAATTTTTTATTTGTGCACGAGTTGAAACACGTAATTTAGCATCTAAGTTAGAAAGCGGCTCATCCATCAAAAACACATTTGGCTCACGTACAATAGCACGAGCAAGCGCAACACGTTGGCGTTGTCCCCCTGATAGTTCAGCAGGCTTACGATGAAGGAAGTCATCAAGTTCAACCATTGCTGACGCACGCATAACACGTTCGTTATGTTCTACTTCTGGTATTTTGCGAACTTTTAAAGGAAATCTAATATTTTCATAAACGTTCATGTTTGGATAAAGCGCGTAAGATTGAAATACCATGGCGACATCACGATCTTTAGGTTCGAGGTCATTAACACGTTTACCATCAATTAGAATATCACCAGCAGTGGCATCCTCTAAACCTGCAATCATACGCATAGTTGTTGTTTTACCACAGCCAGACGGGCCAAGTAAAACAAGAAATTCTTGATCTCTAATGGTGAGGTTAAAATCTTCCACACCAACAAATGTGCCCCAACGTTTTGATAGATTACGCAATTCTATTTCAGCCATGCAGTCCTCCAAATGATCTCTGATCACCCTTTGCATACGTTTGCAAAAAAAGATAGACTTCCATAACTGTTTCTGCAAGAATAATTTTGAATAATTCAAATATATATTATATTTTATAGCTAACATGCTATTTATAAAACAAAAAGAGATACTATATGGTGGGCTTCCAGGATGAAAAACGTATAGTTTTAGACTACTATAAAGAACTAGATACAGCCCCAGTATCGAGAATCACTCAAGTCCTACAAAACCACACAACACCTGAATATACTTGGCGTGGATTTCATCCCTTTCACCTTCAAACAGATGTAAATGAAGTATCCCAGTTATTCTGGACACCTTTTAGAAATTCAATAACACACATGCAAAGGCGAATGGATGTTTTTTTTGCTGGAAAAAACTTTATTGACGACAGAAATTCTGTTTGGGTCTGCTCAATGGGTCACTTAATGGGATTGTTTGATGCCCCGTGGCTAGGCATTCAGCCAACAAAAAAAATGATAATGTTACGCTACGCAGAGTTTCACAAAATTGAAAATGGCAAAATTGCTGAAACAGCATTTTACTTTGATATCCCTCATTTAATGATGCAAGCGGGTTACGCACCATTCCCTGAACAAAAAGCAACACATATGGTACAACCAGGCCCTGCCCCACATGATGCATTACTATTTAAAGATGCAAAACCTAACCAAGCTCAAAGCACCATGGACGCAATGAACTTTATGATTAATGACCTTGGACAGTGGAAAAGTGGATTACCACTGGTAGATGAGTTAGCCCGCAGCTGGCACGATGATATGATATGGTGGGGGCCCGCTGGTATTGGCGCTACATACACCATAGCACGATATGCAGAACAACATTCTGGACCTTTCCGCGCAGCATTTAGTGATAGATCAGGAACAGGCCACATAGCACGCATCGCGGAAGGCCATTATGGTGGTTTCTTTGGATGGCCAAACTTTAGTGCAAAACCTACAGGTGGATATTTGGGATTACCACCAAGCGATGTTTCTAGCGAGTTTCGTGTCATCGATATATATCGACGTGAAGACAATAAATTAAAAGAAAACTGGATATTTATAGACTTACTCCATTTCTTTAACCAGCAAGGCGTTGATTTACTTGGTGAAATACAAAAAGGCACCAAATGAATACTTTTTCTAGACTCAAACTAATTACAATTATTAATAGATACATTGCCCCCTCTCAAATAGAACAAAGGCGTGTAAATAGTGTAAAAAACTTTGAGAAAATAATCCAGACACCAAGAAAGATAGTTAAATTATTTAAATGTGTTGAGCATGGATATTCTTAGCTTACAAACATCTCGCTGGATACTGTTGCCTGGAACTCTTTGTACCAGTGCAGTATTTGATAGTTTTCTGGATACCTTAAATGTTCCTACAAATCTGCGGCATGCAAAAGAGCTAAGCGCCCCAAAAGTTGAAGACTATCAATCTTTTTTTAAAGATGATGTTAGTGAGGGCGATATTATCTGTGGCTTTTCACTTGGAGCAATTGTTGCAGCACACCATGCTAATGTGGTTCCCAGCACAACAAAAATGGTTTTGTTTGGAATTAACCCACTACCAGATGACAAAACTAAAGCTTCAGCACGTTATGAATTGCAAACAGATGTTAACAATCTGGGTGGGCGACTGGCTATGAAAAATCGTTTGCCAAATCTATGTGGATTAAATCCAAAAAAAGTTCGCACCAGAATATTGAATATGGCGGAAAAAAGTTCTTTAAATATTACAGCACAAACTAGCCTTGCAATATCAAGACCTGGCGCAGAGACTGCACTTCGCTCATCGCATATTCCAATACTTGCACTTTGCGGGACAAATGATGATCAAGTAGCCCCTCAGTTAAATGCAATTGTAGCAAAAATGGCAGCAAAAGGGCAATCTAGCCTTCTGCCTAGCTTAGGCCATTATGCCTTACTTGAGGATCCCGAGGCTTGTGCTAATGCCGTAAAAAATATGATGCAAAAAATTAAATTTCTATAAATCCAGTTTTAACCAAAATTAACAACACAGATATTTAATGCTAGATAAATTACAAAGATAAACAGCCTCAAAACTAAATATATGTATTAATTTTAGTAGTTTTTGAAATAATCAGAAGATAAGTATTCTGTGATGGTTGTGGCACCAGAAAAATCACTTTTTAGCGAAAACGCCCCCGGAAATGCGACGCATTGGAGATCAGCGGCCAATGCAGCCTTCATACTAATACCCGTATCCTCTATTGCAATACAGTCTTGAGCATTTAATTGTAGACAGGACAAAGCTTTTTTATAGATATCTGGACTAGGCTTGGGGTTGGACACCATTGTATCGTTACCAACAAAATCAAAGTCAGAGTATTTCAATTGATTACTAACAGCAGAAAATACAGTATTAATGTTTGATTCAGATGTTGAAGTTGCAAAACCTAGCTTTATATCAGAACTTAAAGCGTAATTAATGACATTAAAAACACCAGGCCGAAGAAGCATTCTTTTTTTATTCATTAAAGCATCAAAAATTTCTGTCTTTCGTAAATGTAATTTTGTTGCATCTATTTTAACACCTAATTTAGTTGCATAATTTTCAATTCTTTGACGCCCACCTGAATTCTTTAAAAAGCTCTTATAGGTATTTGCGCTCCAATTCCAGTCAAGGCCAGCTTCAATAAATGTGTCGTTAAACGCCTGCCGTTGAAACTCAGATGTTTCAACTAGAGTACCAATAGATCCAAAGATAATTGCTTTGACAGTCATAATTAATACCTTTTTTAATATAATAGCTAAGAAATAAGACATTAGAATTATTGTATTATTTTATAGGTGTATGTAGATTTTCAGATTTTTTATTACGCATACTTAAATACATAAAGTAATTTTTTGAGGGAAGTATTTGATAAGAATGAATTAAGTAACTCTATTTTTTAAAAAATCAATTACTCATAACAAAAAAAATATAAGTAATTCTATATTAATAATTAGAATTAAGGCTTTCATAAACGATGGCGTTTCCATAGACGGCATTGCCTCAACATAGTTGCATTTGTTATTAATACTGTTAGTTCTGCCCAAATTATTAATGGAATAATTGCAGGTTTAAACTAATAAAACTATCCAAATTAATTAGAATTACAGGAATTATCTTATGACAACTATAGAGGCCATAATACTTTTTGTATCTGCATTTTTTGCAGGTATTGCAAACTCGATCGCAGGCGGCGGTAGCTTCTTAACATTTCCAGCATTAGTCTTTGCTGGAGTGCCTATAATTGCAGCTAACGCAACCAGTGCAGTAGCTGTTTTTCCTGGATATCTAAGTGGCGCACTAGGCTTTATGAAAGAGCTGAAAACATACCCAAAAGGCCAATTTTCTTTATTAATTTTCATATCAGCATTAGGCGGTGTTTTGGGATCATTACTGCTATTAAAAACACCAACAACTTTATTTTCTTTTGTAATACCATGGTTGCTTGGATTTGCGACAGTCATGTTTGCCTTTGGGAATTTAATATCAAAATGGGCAAAAAATACTGCTGAAAAAACTAGCATTAAAGGGAATTTAGCAACATTATTTGTTTGTATTTATGGTGGATATTTTAATGGTGGATTAGGAATAGTTCTTTTAGCTTTATTTTCAACTCTAGGAATGCGTGATATTAATCTAATGAACGGTTTGAAGAATGGAATGTCTTTTGCATTATCTTTCGCTTCAGTAATAACATTTGGATTGGCTGGTATAATATACTGGCCTCAGGCAATTCTTATGATGGTAGGAGCAACAATAGGTGGATATTGTGGTGCAATCGTAGCGCGTAAACTATCTGCAAAAGTTACAAAATCTATTATTGTAACAATAGGAAGCATAATGACTTTTATATTTTTATTTAATGAATAATTGATAATTGATAATAATTTTATAGAATTAATTTTAACTCTAAGTAAAATTTTAAGATAATAAATACAATTAGTTTGTCTGTATTATAAACATTGAAGTAAGACGTAATCGACCCCAAACCTTTAAGTTTATTATTGATATTAGTTATGTCAGGTTACCTTAATTAATTCAGCTTTAGTCCCCTAATACCAACCTGTCTCTTAATGTAGCTTTATATCCTTCAACAGTGGCAATGAGCCTGATCTCAAACAATAATTCCTCTAACTTTTCTCCAGTACGTTTTGTACAATCAGTTTTAGAAGCAACCTTATTAAAAAAGGCTTCATCAGTATTTATCTTTGGAATAATCAATGCTTTTCTTTTTGTTTCAGTTGCAAAATCACGCATTAACTCAACAAATGTGTCCATCTTATCTTTCCATGCTTTATAACTTGATCCTTCACAAAAGACCCCCATAGCCATCTCTAGTCTAATGTTTTTAATAAGCTTATCGCTTATTACTTTTTCTTGTGGGGGGCGTAGTTCATTTAGGTAATTAAGCTCTGTTATCAATTCTAAGTTACTTTTCTTTCTCAGCTCATCAAAATTACCAGCACTTATTGGTCCGCCAATACTGACACAGGTTATTCCTATTAGGGTTTTAATAAGTATGTATTTAAAGCTCATGCCCTCTAAACAAAATTGTATCATATTACGCATTTTTTAACCCTTTTTATTAATAAATCTTATTAAACTCTTTTATCTAACCATAAACATAAAAATGGCGACTTTTGTAAAAAAAATTTAAATCATAACTAACCTTTTCAGCGTTTTATGAAGTTATTAAAAGTTTGGTTAATTTTAAAGTAGATATTTGAGTCATTTACATATTCAGCTACGTGGAATGTTTTGGACTACGCCCAACTGTAAGAGTTTTAGCTAGAGTAATAAACACACCGAAAATCTTACAATACTTTATTGTCAGCTATTAAGTATATTTAAAAACCTGTTATATATTAAAACTACGTTACATTTAATCGCCCAACTCCAGCACTGCGTGTAATCAAACGAACAATTACACTAATTACAATAATAAGAAGAACTAGCATTAAGGTCACAGCACTTGAATGCTGCGACATATCCATTTCCTGGTAACTAAATATTAAGCCAGTTAAAACCATGTTGCCAGGTGAAATAAGTAAAATAATTAGAGATAATTCTCGCATTGCAGTAATAAACGTTAACAACATTCCTGCAACTAGCCCGCTCATAGACAAAGGAATGATAATACGAAACATGCGCCTAAACCAGCCGATACCCTGTACACGAGCAGCTTCCTCTAGCGATTGGTGTATTTGCAGAATTGCAGCAATTCCAGTACGTGAAGTGAAGGGCAAGTTTTTGATCACCGTGATTAATACAAGAATAGTAAATGTGCCATAAAGTGCAGGAACAGGCCCAATATTGGTTGAGAACATGCCAATATAAATTGCTCCTAATGCAATTGACGGGAATATGTATGGCGCAAAAGCAATAGCTTCCAACCATTTGGACAAACGTGCACCGCGCCCACGAACAACGGCATACCCTACCAAAAGGCCAAGTACTCCATTAAATAAGGCAGCAGCAAAGCCAAGTTTTATTGAATTAAATAATGCTTCAAGAATTCCCTTATTATGAATTATGCCAGGTTCCCCATAAGCCAAATTAATATTACCTTTCCCGTTCCAGAAATAAGTTGTTAAATTTGAGATACTATAATTTCCAGGAATAAGAGTTAAAGATTCCCACAGGAGCAAGATTAGTGGTAATGCTACCGTCATACATAAAAATAAAATAACTAAAATTGTTATAGGCCAGCGCATTTTTCCAAGATCACTTTCACTTTTTCGAAAGCCTTTTCCTGTCATAGTTACATAGCTCTTGCGGACACCAATGATGCGACTATTAATCCAAATAAAAGAAATTGCCAACACGATCAAGACTAAAGCCAGAACGAATGCATCACCTTGGTTACGCGCGTTTATTGAGGCATAAATTTGTGTAGAAAAAGTAAAAAACCGTACTGGTAATCCTAACAATGCAGGTGTACCAAATGTTCCCAAAATACGAATAAATGTTAGCACAATAGCTGAACCTATTGCTGGCATCAGCAAAGGCATGGTGATAACGCGAATTCTCTTCCACTTACCCATTCCACTGGTGGCTCCAGCCTCCTCAAGCTCACTATCAACTGTCGCCAAAGCACCTGATATCAGTAAATATGCATAAGCATAATAATGTAACGCAAGAGTAATAACGATTGGAAAAATTCCGTATGCAACCCAATCTGGAGCTTGGATACCAGTCAAATAAGTAAGTAACCCTTCTGATCCACCGATGCGGTCATTTTTGAACAAACTAAGCCAGGCGATAGCCATTACCCATGAAGGCATCATATATGGAAACACTAACATTGCACCAAAAACGCCTTTAAAATGTACATTTGTTCTAACCATTAACCACGCAAGGCTAAAACCAACGACCAATGCAATAGCTGTAACCGCAAACCCCATCTTAAGACTGTTAAGCAATGGTTTATAGAATAGTGCTGTTGAAATAGGTTGATTAAACACTCGATCTATATGGAATAATGTAAAACTACCCACGACACCGTCAGGTTCATAGGAAAGATCATAGCTTTGGAACGTAAATGCATCTTGAATAATTTGCAATAATGGTACCAGCACCACAAAGCTTAGAAAACAAAGCGCCAAAACACCAATAATCAGTTCAGGTCGAGTTTTCAACCTATAGGCCTGATAAGAAATATTTTGCACAGACCAAAATGCTGGCTTCCCAATACCTATAGGTGCTTTTATCATTATGTTAACTAACCTCATTTCGCAAATTTTCTTGCGTTTCTGTATCAAAAAAGCTTAGCGCATCAGTCTCAAAATCAATCCAAAGTGGAGTATCTTCTGATAATGTGATAAAACCAGTTTGTAATAAAGTTATAGGAATATCTTCCGCTTTAACCTCAAGTATTGTATTAGCACCAGTAGGTTGTAATATACCGGTTGTAACTTCTTGCCAGCCATTTTTGGCAGTTTCAGATACCTTTATTTTTTCTGGTCTTATTCCTGCGATTAAATTACCACCCCTATTTGCTATAGTAGTAGGTAAAGAAATTGAAATAGCACCACAGTCAAGCATACCGTTGGAAATAGTACCTTTAAATAAATTGATGCCAGGATCACCAATAAACTCAGCTACAAAAATATTTGCTGGATGATGATAAATATCATATGGGGATCCTTCTTGCATTATTTGCCCCTCATTCATGATTATAATACGGTCAGAAAGTGTTAAGGCTTCTATTTGATCGTGAGTAACATAAACAGTTGTGGCCCCAAGATCACGGTGCAAACGCTTTAAACTAGCACGCATCTCTGTGCGTAATTTAGCATCAAGATTAGATAATGGTTCATCCATAAGCAAGATGGATGGCCTCAAAGCAATTAATCGAGCTACCGCAACCCTTTGTTGCTGCCCACCTGATAACTCAGAGGGATATCGTTCAGCATAACCTGTGAGCTGTACCATATCCAATGCGTTTTCTAATCGCTGGGCAATTTCACTTTTAGATATTTTTTGCTCTTTTAAAGCCAGAGTAATATTTTTTGCAACTGTCATGTGCGGCCACAAAGCATAACTCTGAAATATCAGCCCAAGATGACGAGCCTCTGGTGGAACAACTACACCATCATTTCGCGAAAAAACCACCTTATCATCTAACTTTATCATCCCTTGATCTGGCTCTTCTAAACCAGCTATCATTCTAAGTGTCGTAGTTTTACCACAACCTGATGGTCCAAGAATTGTTAAAAATTCTCCAGTTTCAACTGTGAGGTCGAGGTTTTTAACCACGACCTCTTTTCCATAGGACTTTACGATCCCATTGAGAAGTATCTGTCCCATTTTAAGCGCCCTTTATTGGCTTGCGTGTATATTCCAAAAATCACGCAGTTTAGGCCCTTGCTCCCACATAAATTTAGCAGAAACATTCCAACCCTTCATTTCATCCCAGATTTCTCCACCTTGAGGCAATGGAACATCATTACGAGGACTTACTGAGCCTGCATCGTGATATGGTGCCAATCCCTGAAGTAAATCAAAGCTTGCTCCCTCGATGTATGGTTTCTCAAGTTTGGTATCTAGATTTATGTCTGTACTTCCTAATAGATATGCAATCAGAACCTTTGCTGCGTTCGGATTTGGGGCATGTGCACCAATTGACATAAAGGTAGGAAAAACTAAACGTGAGACAGGATCTAAGTCTGACAAGATTGCATTCACATTACCTTTAGATTCATTACGAGAAATGTATGTCATACTTCCCATAACAATTAGCGCATCATCTTGGCCAGCTTTGCCAGAAGCATCTACTAATTTTGATCCTGACTTATAAATTACTATATCATTAGCTAACATTCTGCGTACAAACTCATAACCAGCATCAGGCACGCCATCACCAAGAATAATATCTTCTCCAGTTAAACGTTTATATGCTGCAGCCATTTCTTCAGGATTTTGAACTAACGTTGCTAGCCCCATAAGTGAAGATCCTGATGACATTGGGTTTTTTATTCCTACACGACCACGATATTTTTCTTGTGTTAATTCCCAAACATTGCTTATTGGCGCACCATCTGGATGTACTTCCGTATTATAGAAAAAAACCATGGCTTCATTTACGCGAACAAGTAATGGATCGCGATTTTCCGAAGGAATTCGGTCTACATAATGCGAAGGCACATAATTAAAAATACGATTTTTTCCTAAAAGCTCATATATCACCTGTCCTGAATTACCTGTTGTAATAACATCAGTTGTAAAAATACCTGCATCTTGTTCACGTACCGTTTTTTCAATCGTCTTAACTGAGCCTAAATCATAAACGGTAAGTTTAATTCCAGGGTAAAGAGCTTCAAAATGGTCAACTAATTTTGCAATTCTACCAGAAGCTGTGTAAACAGATACCTCACCTTCTTCTTTGGCTGCAGCAACAATTTCATCCCAGTTTTCTTGGCCAGTTGCGTGCGATCCTAGTGAATTCTCCATCAACCATGCATCAAGCTTTGCTGATATTCCATCAGCTACAGAAAATGTTGCCGTTGTTGAAAACAACGCAATTGCAGCAGCTTTTGAAAGTGTTTTTAAAAGATATCGTTTTGTTAACTTCATAATTTAACTCTCCCTAGATTAAATAAATTTGATGTGAGGATATGGAACACTAAAAAATATCAAATATCAACAACGAATATTCGTTTTGTTTCGATCCAGTGCTAATTCTAAGTTTATCTAGTGACAGATAAATGATTTTATAATAAGATTATTAAAATAATGGATTAACTATGTCATAGAGGTTGCCGAATAATTTAGTATTTATTTTCACTCAGTGTCATTTTGCAAATCACCACAATCAAAAATTTTAAATATCAGACAAATGAAGGAACAATGTGCATAATTATAATAAATTATGGCTATCAGTAAGCTAAGATGGCACAAATAATAGATAATATATCAACGATAGCTTCCAACTATGATGTTATAGTTTTAGATCAATACGGAGTGCTGCATGATGGTAAAGATCCATATGCTAATGCTATAGAATGTTTGAATAATCTTACAAAAAATGGCACACGCTTAGCTGTGTTATCAAATTCAGGAAAACGAAGTGACACAAATACTGCGCGCATAGTAAGCATGGGTTTTGCACCATCTTTGTTCGAGTTTGTGATGACCAGTGGGGAAGCAATGTGGCAAGATATTCTAAACGGTACAATTGTTGAGCAACATTTTTTTTCAATAGAAAGTAATTCTGGCGATGCTATTAATTGGGCTAAAGGTCTTAATATAAAGTTTGAAAATTCGGTAAAAACTGCTCAAGCAATTTTACTAATGGGTATACCTGATGACCATAGCACCCTGCAGTTACAGGATATCTTAGATCAAGCATTTACTAAAAATTTGCCAATATATTGTTCAAATCCTGACCTATTTAGTCCGCGCGCAGGAGGCCAGATAGTAGTTTCACCAGGAACTTTGGCGCACTCATATCGCAAGCGTGGTGGCAAAGTAATATTTTATGGTAAGCCACATAAACCTATTTTTGATGGTTTAAAAAAAGAGCTTAATGCAAATCGACTTCTGATGGTTGGAGATAGTTTAGATCATGACATAGTTGGAGGACACACTGCCGGTTGGGATACGTTACTAATACAAAGTGGAATATATGCGTCTGATTTTATAAATAACAATCATGACGCAGTACTTAATAGATTAATTGCTAATAATGGCTGCAAGTCACCTAAATATTTAATAGAGAGCCTAAAATGAGCAATATACTTAACTTTAGGGCTATCAAAATAATTTGATTATAATAAAAAGGAGACCCAAAAAATGAATGAATCGATCTTGTTTGTTACTGGTATATCAGGTGCAGGAAGAGCAGAGGTTATGAAAGTTTTGGAGGATCTTGATTTTTTTTGCATAGACAATATGCCATTAGTATTTCTACAAAATTTGACACAACTTACTTCCCTATCAACTAAATACAAACAACGCCTTGCAATAGCTGTAGACGTACGGGGGCATGACTTTTTTTCAAATTTTTTAATAACCATTGATAACTTGCAAAATGAAGGTGCATCACACAACATCCTATTTCTTGACTGTGATGATGACGTTTTGGTTCGCCGCTATTCTGAAACCCGCCGACGACATCCCATACAAAAAAGCGATAGTATATATGAATGCATAGCTGCCGAACGTATTCTTTTAGCAGAGATTAGGGCTCGAGCTAGTTTCATATTAGACACTTCATTAATGAAAACACATGAGCTAAGAAAACGTATAGGGAAAATGGTTTTACATCGTGATGTTAGCCTTGATATTATTGTGAACATTATGAGCTTTGGATTCAAAAATGGAGTTCCTTTGGATGCCGATTTTATGTTCGACGTTCGTTTTCTAGATAACCCTTATTATGAAACAGATCTACGCTCCAAAACTGGATTAGATTTGGCTGTCTCTGAATATGTCTTCTCCCAACCTAAAGCACATGAGGCAGTAGAAAATATCTTAAACTTAATGACAAACTGGATCCCCTTGCATGCGGCAGCTGGAAAGACCTACTTAACTTTGGCCATAGGGTGTACTGGAGGGCAACATAGATCTGTTGCCATCACTCAGGCTTTAGAAACCAGTTTGGGCAAACTTTTTAACTCAGTTACCACAGTCCATCGAGATATATAATTACTATAAAAATATTTTTGAAATTGGCTCAATAAGACTTAACATACTTATAAAAAATTAATATTTTTAATACAAACAAGATATTTATTTTATTCAGCAATATCTTCTGCCCAAAGCTCTGGCTTTTCATCAATAAACTTAGACATTAATGCAATACATTCAGGATCATTTACTATAATAACCTCAACGCCTTTTGAACGTAGAAATTCTTCATTACCACCAAAGTTTTTATTTTCACCAATAACTACTCTTGGAATACCAAACTGAATAATAGTTCCACTACACATCATACAAGGGCTCAAAGATGTATAAAGTGTTGTATCACTATAAGTCTTTTGACGGCCAGCTTTGCGCAATGCATCCATTTCGCCATGTGCAATAGGGTCACCTTTTTGTACGCGTTGATTTCGGCCCTGAGACACAACCTCTGACCCTCGAGCCAAAACAGACCCAATAGGACAACCTCCCTCATCAAACCCTGATTTAGCCTCATCATAAGCAATACGAAGCAAACGCTTGTCATCATTATTCATCGATAATTATCCTTTTTTTAAAGTATAGTACCTGAGTAATAAGGTAATTTTTCAACGCTAGGTTGCCAGATATTTTTTTTAATCAATTCATCCATATGATCAGCTATTTCGTCTAAAGTAGCAAACCATACATTTCGTTCCGTCATAGTTTTATCTATCCAAGCTTCAACTTGTTTCCAGCGGGCTAGCCTCCCTGTTAAAAAAGGATGCAAAATCATCATAAAAAACCCACCTGCTTCATATTGAGCTTCAAACTCCTCCCAAAAGCCAGATAATCCTTCACTAGGTGATTTAACTGGCATCATATATCCAATTTCGTCATAGTGAGCAAAGGGTGGCCAGTCATCCGTCCCCCAATGTACGGGCATTTCAAAAAGCGACCCTCGTGATGTTTCCAAAGAGTAAGGAATATCATCAGCCATCATAGAACTATCATATCGCATACCATGCTCAATCATCAAATCAACTACTTCAGTAGTTATGTTATAGACAGGTGCGCGATACCCGCGCGGAAGCACACCACAAATGCGCATATGAGAATCTAAGGTACGTTCGAACCATTCTCGTTGGTGCCCACGCGTTTTTATTGGATCTTCATGTATGTATCCGTGATGTCCAATCTCATGACCATCTTGAAGAATTAATTCTATAACATCAGGATAAGTTTCTAAACACCAACCAGGTACAAAAAATGACTGCTTTAATCCCAAACGTTTATACGTGTCAAGAATACGTGGAATAGCAACTTGTGGCCCGTATCGCCCCATAGAAATCGGATATAGCCTGTCAAAGCTATCACTTGGTTTAGCAATATGAATAAGACTATCTGCATCCATATCAAACGTTATTGCTACTGCACATTTTGCTCCATTAGGCCACGGGATTGGGTTTCTTATCATAAAACTAATTCACATTTAAAAGATGGGCACTTTGTGCGCTCCAACTTAACCAAATGTCACTACCAGGTTTCAAATCAAATTTGGACAATTCACGCTCTTGCATCTGGACTTTAAATTCCTGATCACTTTTATCTTCAAGGAAAAGTGTCACCATAGAACCAACAAATTCTTCTGATATTAATTTACAATGAACACTATTTTCGGCTTCAGGATTAGAACCTGATAAGTGTACAAGATCCGCTGAAATAACAAAACTTGCTTCTTGTCCTTTAAGTAATTTGTCTGTTTTCAAACTTACAGAAAACGTTCCTGAAACTGTTTTTATATGAGCCCCAAAGTTTGTTAAGTCAAAAACAGTTCCTGATAAAATATTATTTCTTCCAACAAATTCAGCTACAAATTTATTTTGTGGTGAACGATAAATATCTTTAGGGGTTCCCACTTGAGAAATTTCACCATTACCCATGATCACAACTCTATCAGCCATCGCAAATGCCTCAGATTGCGAATGAGTGACATAAACAAAGGTAATTCCAAGTTCACGCTGCAATTGCACTAATACAGCCTGCATTCGGATTACTAGATGAGCATCAAGAGCTGATAAAGGCTCATCTAATAATAGAATTTTAGGCTCTAAAACTAACGACCTTGCGAGGGCAACACGTTGTTTTTGACCACCTGATAAAGTGGAAATATCACGATCAGCAAACTCTATTATATCTAATTTTTCCAACCATTCCAATGCTCTTCGTTTGCGTTCTGATTTATTTATTCCACGCATTTTTAAACCAAACTCTACGTTTTCAATAACTGTTAAAAACGGGAATAATGCTAAAGATTGCCACACTAATGGAGTGTCACGTTCATGGGGCTTGACCTTATTCATAACCTGATCATTCATATAAATTTCACCAGTTGAAGGCTCTTCTAATCCCGCAAGCATTCGTAATGTTGTGGTTTTACCACATCCAGATGGCCCCATTATGGCTAGAAACTCACCTTCATGTATCTCAAGATTCAGTGCTTTAACTGCAACAAAGTCGCCAAAAAGCTTTTGTACGTTTTTAAGAACAACGAGAGGTTTTGTCATGTGTTAGTACTTTTCATTTGGCGATAAACAAAGAATATCTGAGCTAGAATTACAAGAGACATAGAAATCAAAAATACGAAGGTACCAATAGCGTTAACTTGTGGATCGATATTACCTTGTACTATTTCGAGAATAACAACAGGTAAAGTTTTATTAAGGCCAGAGACAAACCATGATACGGCAAATTCATCAAATGAAACCGCCGCAGCCAAACACAGGCCCGAAATAATTGCAGGTTTACAAAATGGGATTATTACATAACGCATAGTAGCCCACTCTGACCCTCCTAAATTCCATGATGCTGATTCCAAATCAGGATCCATTTGGTTCAATCGCAAGCGAATAATAGCCATAGCAAAAGGTGCAGTTAGAACACTGTGTGCCAATACAATCGACCAAAGTTGTCCTGACATCCCTAACTTTGAAAGCCAGGCCAACATGGCAAGTGCCATTATAATCAAAGGAATAGTAGGTGGAAGTAAAATGAGCGCAAGATATGGACCTTTGAAACGAAAGTTATAGCGAAAATCAGAATAAGCAGTACAAAAACCAAGTATCGTTGCAATAACAGCCGTCGAAGATGAAACAATTAAACTGTTCAATGCAGCCTGCCAAATATCAGGATCATTAAGGATTTTTACGTACCATTCAGTAGAAAAGCTACCAAGTGGGATTGTTGGAAAACGTTGAGAATTGAATGAAAAAATTACACTAAATAAAATTGGTGCAAAAACAAATGTAAAAATCGCACCAACATAAGCCGCTAATACTATATTTAAAATACGGTTTGAATTCATTTGCTTGCTTTCTTCCGATATGCCAGTGCAATACCAATAAAAGCTACCGTAAATAATGTAATCATCATCACAATTGCAACAACAGCAGCGCGCGGCCATTGCTGTCCAGATTTCGTAGTATCCAAAATAAGAATTGGCAAAGTAGGTTCTTGTGACCCCCCGAGATAAAAAGGCGCAACAAAATCACCAAAAGATAATATAAAACAAAAGATTGCAGCAACAATAAGTCCTGTTTTTGACAGCGGGATAATTACCCTCCATATAGTTGAAAGAGGTTTACAACCTAAGTTTCTTGCGGCTTCAATCAACGTTTTATCTATATTGGCCATAGTTATTGTTTGCAAAATAACTACTAATGGTAAAGTCAGTGTCATATATCCTACAAGAGTGCCAAAGTTAGTATTTAACATTGTAAAAGGACCAAGGCCGATATAGCCAAGCAATGCATTAACCACTCCTTTTTCAGACAAAATAACAAACCATGAAAATGTTCTTACGAGGTAACTAGTAAAGAATGGAATAATTAGAAGAAATATAGCCCACCTACGTATTTTTTCACTAGCCTTAAAAGCAAGCGCAAACGAAGCAGGAAAGGCAAGCAACATAGCAAGAATAGTGGATATACTAGCAATAGTTACAGTATAAAAATAGCTATCCCAAAAATAGTTTTTAGAAAACATTTTTGACCAATTTATAAATTCAAAGGCCTCCGTCATACGGTAATTTTTTACAAGAAAAAATGACATTGCAATCATAAAAATAACAGGGCCAACAAAAAATAATAACTGCCAAATAATAATTGGCAATCGCCACGTCATTGCATAAATATCAATTTTTTGAGATTTTTTAGTGGGCATTCAGCAATCTACTCCAATTGAGTGGGCGAAAATAAAATCGCCCACTCAATTCATATAATCTAATTAAGAATTTTTGTATTCAGACCAAAAATCGTTCCAATCCTCTAAAGATTGTTGTTTTGGAATATCGCGATAATGAATACGCCCCTCATTAATTAAAGCAATAGGCTCATTAGACATTCCATCCATTTGGTGAGATCGTTTAGCCTCAGCTGGGTCTGCCTCAATCAATGCTGCACGACCGCCTTTGGTAACACAGAAACCCGGATAAGCTGCCATCTGTGCAGATTTAACCTGTCCCACTGGAGAAAGCATATATTGGATAAATTTAGTTACCATTCCAGCTTTATCACTCCCCTTACCTATACAATAGCTTTCAGTAAATTGAATTCCACCTTCTTTAGGAATAACCGAACCAACAGGTGCACCATCTTTTTCCAAGACACCCGTTATCCAATCACCAATGCCACACATTGCCAACATTTCTCCATTTTTTAGACCATTAAATGTGCCCCCATAGTCAAAAAAACCACCCACTTGAGGGCGTAAACTAAGCGTTGTTTCTTGAACATCATTCCATTCAGCATCACTTAAGTCCCATAGATTTGAACCATTACCATTGTAAAGACTAATCATACCTAGACTTGGGAGGTGCCAATCAAAGTGACCCACTTTACCTTTTACTTCTGGTTTCCAAAAGCAAGAATAGCTTTCAGCTTCTTTTGCTGAAATTGCATTTTTATTATAAGACACACCTAAATGACCACCCCGCAACATCATAGAGTATAGCTTTCCATCTGCCCAATGACCTGGGAATTTAGTAAAGTCTTCATGCAACATATCATCAAATGGATAATCTGCAGCGTTTAATTCTTCAATATAGCCTGCAGCGTTAAGCTGTTGTACAAACTCACCATCAGATAAAATAATATCGTATGTCCCAGGAGGTGATTGGGCAATCAATGCCATCATGTTGTCACCACCAGCATAGTATTTTGATACGAATTTCACATTGTTTGCGGCTTCAAATTCAGCCACCATATCTGGTTCACCATGACCGTACCATGCTAGCATATTAATCTCAGTTGTAGCAGCCCAAGCACGACTGACAAATGGTGTTGTTAAGACAGCGGCTCCACTTATTTTCAGTAGATTTCGCCTATTGGGCATTCTAAACATTTTATTATTTGTATTTTTTACCATTTTTATCTCCTTGTTGCAGCTCAGCCTTTTATTTGAAAATTATTGTCATGCACACTAAGGACGGTGGCCAAACGACCTTTATTAAAAATAATACTATTGAAAGGAAATTATAAATGGAAATTTATGGTTTATATAGTTCCATTAATTTTATTAATACATAATGATTAAGAATTAATCATTATGACTAATTTTTACACGCTAGTGATATCAACATCCGGCTCTTTATTCGCAAAAATACCTTTAATTTGGTCTATGATTATGTACCCAGCTGTTCCTAACTGTGCTTGACGAGCAAACAAACCAATATGCAATGGTTCAAGACTTGGCAAACCATCTACTACAGACAGGCTAGCCATACCCTTTCGAAGTGTAGGTTCAGTTAAGCATGAAAAACCCAATCCATCACAAACAGCTCTTTGTAATGCACCTATGCCCGGGCTGGAAAAAGCAATTCGCCACCTTAACCCTGCAAGTTTCAAAGCTGTAGTCATCCGGTCTCTATAAACGCAGCCATGTGGGTGAACAACCAAAGGAATTTCTAAATTAAGGGGTGGTGTAAAATTCTTTGCCCCTACCCATGTAGGTTTTTCTGTCCAGTTTTGAAACAAAAATTGTTGATCATTTCCTTCAAACAAAGCGACAGCAATATCAATTTCATTTTTTCGTAAAAGCTCAATCAAATTCCTGGAAAGATCACACCGTATTTCGATTCTAAAATCAGGATTATTTTTTATAAGTTCTGTTAATTTCGCTTGCAGTAAATTGACAGCATAATCTAAAGGTAATCCTACACGTATAGTTTCTCCCTTATTTCGCGGTTCAAAATGAGCAATTGCGATATCATTCAATTGTAAAATTTGCCTAGCATATACCGCTAAAGATTCTCCTTGCTCAGTAAGTGAAACGTCTTTTCCAACCCGCAAAATTAACTTATGTCCTACAAGCTGTTCTAACCTTTGGACCTGAAGACTTATAGCAGGCTGTGTACGTCCCAAAATATTTGCAGCTTTTGTAAAGCCTTCAACTTCAACAACAGTGACAAACGTTCGCAACAAATTAGTCGGAAGATTAATAATTTTCATATTATTACTATAAATAAAATAAATATAAATAATAGTTTGGTTTAGAATTATTATGAGTTTTATTATTTACAATAATTTATATAAAAATTACGTCTATTACAAAAGCTATATCCATTATAGATAACCTCTAATAATTTCAGTTTTTTTAGATGCCTAAAATTTACATTTCATTTTGGAAATGCTGCTTCAGGGTTATATGTTTTAAAACTTTCTAGATACTGAGCGTTTGCTTGTTCTTGCCACTTTGTATTGGGTTGAATTGCAGTAATACATTTATATTTTTTACGGTATTTAGCTGTGTTTTCATTATCCTCCATAACAACGGCTACCATACCAGCTACAATTCCCTTTTGTTGCTCTATTAATTGCACTGCACCTTGCATTGTTCCACCAGTCTCCACCCATTGGTCAACTAGCAGCACTCGAGTGCCAGGGGCATAAGCAGGAAATCTCATTTCCATTGATTGAGTTTGCCCAGAATAGTTAGTCATTGCGGCGCTGTCTGTATCAACACATAACTTTCCAGCTTTGCGAATAGGTAAAAACCCACAACCGATACGAGTAGCAATACCAGCAGCTAAAACAAATCCCATCGCATCTAATCCAGCCACAACATCAACATCCTTTGGATCAATATCTTCACAAAGATCATCAAGTAAATCATGATAGGCGCGAGCATTGATATAGATTGATGTCGGATCAAGCCACGCAAATTTCTCACCTTTTGTATTAGGTGCCATTATTGAAAAATACCACCGATCATCTCTAGGGCCTTTGTTTATAGTCATAATTCTATCCTTTACTTTCAATAGCATTTATTAGGTTTTTTAATTTATTGGGGTCTATATTATAAAAGTCACAATCAAAATTTATTCCAGTTGCGACCATAAATAGGTCTACATCATGAACATATTTTCCCACATTGTCTGGCGTAATTCCAGATGCAACTGCGAGAACTGTTTCTCCACAACTTTTTCGAAAAGTTTTAATTTTGTCGACATCTGCAGCATGGCCTGTAGCAATCCCAGATGTTACAATGATATCCATATGTTTAGAGGCAAGGTATCCACTATAAGCATACCCTACTGGGTCGACTTTACGTTGTTTTTTAAAAGCAGTACCCCCAATATACAAACCTTTCCAGCCACTATTTTTACGCACTTTATTAATTCTTATTGCATCTACTTGGTCATTCTCTGCGCGCCGTTCGTCAATACACGCATCATCAGCCCAGTATCCATCAACTTGAATGCCTTCAGCCTCTAGCTTACCTAAAATTGGGAAGGCAAATTCACCAGTTATTGCAAGAAAATTAACTCCAATCCAATAATTAGAAAATTTAGCCCGTATGCTTTTAATAATAGGTAAGAGTTTTTCTTTTTCAAAATCATGATTAATAAGAAATACACCAGGACAACCACATTTAATTGCAATGCCAATATTCCTATAAGTTTGCTCATGGTCTAAAACATGAATAACGGGAAGAACAATTGTTTTTTTACTACCAAACTTCAAATGAAATTCATTTCGATTCATTATTAATCTCTATTAAATTAATTTTATTAGAAAATACTTACATCTAACTTAATTGTATGCTTTGGATAAGAAAAATTTATTATGGTAATAGATATATTAAGAATTCAAATAGTATGAAATTTTATTTACTCTCTAAAACTAAATTGTGCTCATACATTAAATATCGAGCCTTCCTGTAATCATACGCGCAGTGAAACTAATTATAATGGTGAAAAAAACTAACACAAATGGTAGCACATTAGAATACTGAACCATATCCATTTTCTAGAAGCTAGATAATTAGCATATAAGAGCAGTATTAATAAAACAAAATACCTATCTCCCTTTTATCCAATCCCATAACCCAAACCAAGCAATTACAAACGGTAAAAACCAAGGCCAACCATAATACATGGGTATGGCTTTGGGAGGTTGGCGCAAAAATACTGTATATTTTTTTTTATTTTCCATAATCATATGTGCAGCCTTTCTCCCAAGCCAAGGAGCCCAAATAGTACCAGAACCACAATATCCACAAACATAAATTATACCATTTTTTTCAAATAAACTTGGCATTTCATCACGGGTGAAAGCTACCTGTCCTGACCAATGATATTGCACACCAATTTCTCGCAATTCAGGGAAAATAGTTATTAGGTTATCTGTTAACTTTTTAACTGCTCCATTTGGATTGTTACCTGCCAATACATCGCGCCCACCTAACAAAATTCGTGTACCATCAGGACTAGGGCGATAGTAACGCGCCAAATATCTTGCCTCACCAAATGTCCCCATCTTTGGCATTAACTTGGATATTATATCTGGTGAAATTATATTTGTGGCAATCATCCTACTCGTTATAGGTACAACTCGCCTGCGCAACCAACCGTTACTATTATCACCATATCCATTGGTAGCAACAATTACATTTTTGCACTTAATTTTACCAATAGATCTATTATGTAAAATTTGAATCAAAAACTGCCCAGAAATATCAGTTACAGAAGTATTTTCATGAATGATTACACCAGCATCAATTGCAACTCTCAATAAACCTTGGAAGAACTTAGCCGGGTGAATACTTCCAATATCATCACGCAAAATTCCACCATGGTATATATTAGATCCTATAATTTCATTTTGATTAATACGTTCTAATATTCTTATATTAGTCCCTAATGCGTCATTTTCAAATGTAGCTGCCCGCTTCATTGCCTCAAAGTCTTTAGCCGTCATAGCGCCAGTAAAACGACCGTTATACTTAAGATCACAATCAATAGCCTCCAACTTTGCAAATTCTCGAAACGCCTCACGTGCAACAATCCCTTCATTATAAAATGCTAAGCCCACTTCTTCACCGTATGCATCCATTGATGCCTTTAAACCCAATCGTAAATTACCACTTAAAATTCCGCCATTCATGCTGGATGCCCCGGCTCCTGCAATTCCACGGTCAAATACTTGCACAGACTTTCCTGATCGCGCCAATTCAATAGCTGCACTTAGTCCTGTATAACCCGCCCCAATGATCACAACATCGCAGTTAGACTCAACAGCCTTTCTAGCACCTAGCGTGGGTAAAGCATCATGCCACCAGTAAGGGATTTCTTGCAACATATTTTACCTTTCTTAAGCGTAAAGCACAGAATGTAATAATAATTTTACATTTTACAGATTAGATGATCATTTTAATTAAACTTCAACACCAATATTAAACTATTTAATATTGAGCCAACCGGAGCAATACTTGAAAAATTTGATCCCTATCACAAGTTAAAGTTAACCCAGGACACTTGCAAGTTCTTGAACTCATTGATGGACCTCTATCAGCAAATGGCAACGCTCAAAATGGTATCTACTTGTTATATCATCCATCTAAATTCCACCTACAAATAATCAAAGTCACCAACGCATTTTTAGTTGCTAAACTGAAACAAAATAAAAAAATATTTAAAATGTATATACGTTGAAGTGTCACTATACTTTTTTGTTTGCTTTAGGCGTTCCATCATCACCTAG
>TARA_B110000902_G_scaffold75277_1_pt1 | contig 24520 bp, 21 predicted proteins | sample TARA_B110000902 | Tara Oceans TARA_B110000902 (sample SAMEA4398009) | marine metagenome | biome: Polar Biome; feature: [SRF] surface water layer (ENVO:00010504); material: water (ENVO:00002006), including particulate matter (ENVO:01000060) such as... | depth 5 m | reverse complement strand
CTTGCCAAGAGACAAAAGTGCAGCATTGCTGACATAAAGCGTGAGGTGAAAAAGCTTCATACCGACGGAATAGTAGACTACATAGAAGGACATGAAGGGAACTCACTTACATACCTAGAGGCTCGCCCTACAAAGGTATCCTTTGACAAGAAACAGTACCTGATACTACGCGATAGAGAAGAGTACCGCAAAGCGTATATACTTGGTTACGAGAGTCTAGCAATAGCGTGTAGAGAGAACCACTTGTTAAAATACTTTGGTGAAGAAAAAACAGAGGCTTGCGGCAAATGTGATATTTGCCGCCTAGCTAAAAAATCGGCACTAAAAAGTGCAGAGATTAGTAGAATCATTGATAAAATTAAAGACCTCACCGTTGATAAAAATTTGGAATTGGAGGCAATAGTTTCTTCCTTTGGCACGTTCGAAGAGAAACAGATAATAACCGTTGTCAAATGGTTGTTAGAAAATCAATACCTAATCAAAACTAATCAATTATACACTTGGAAAATAAACCAAGCGTAATAGCTACTGTCATTAACGATACGATATACGATCAACGTATGATTCGTATATGCACGTCATTATCTCAGCATTATGACGTATCGCTGTGGGGTAGAAAAAAATCTACCGAGGCTACACCAGAACGAGTATTTTCTCAAAGACGATTTTCTTTTCTACTAAAGAGCGGTCCATTGTTCTATCTAGCCTATAACATACGCATCTTTTTTGCATTGCTCGTTACCAAGGTAGATATTATACATGCGGTAGATTTAGATACGCTACCGGCCTGTTTTGCAGTGAGCAAACTACGAAAGAAGAAGCTTGTCTACGATTCTCACGAATACTTTACGGAAGTTCCAGAATTGGTCTCACGACCACGAAAACGTGCGGTATGGTTGAAAATAGAACAACTGATTCTTCCCAGAATAAAGCAAGGCATCACAGTGGGGCAAATGATAGCCAATGAGTACGAAACGAAGTACAACGTAACGTTTACCGTAGTAAAAAATAGCCCAATTCTACAAGAATTAATTATAGAAGAACCCAAAGAAAAGTACTTGCTCTACCAAGGAGCACTCAATAAGGGTAGGGGACTAGAGGCTTTAATTGGAGCTATGCCACTCGTAGATATAGTACTTAAAATAGCAGGAAGCGGAGACATGGATAATGAGCTAAAGGAAGCAGTAAAAAACTTAGGACTAGAGGAGAAGGTTACTTTTTTGGGCATGCTAAAACCTGCTGAACTACCACCCCTCACGGCTGGAGCGTTTGCGGGTATTAATGTTTCTGAAAATTTGGGTTTGAGTTATTATTACTCGCTTAACAATAAGTTTTTCGACTACATACACGCGGGATTACCCGCTATAACCAATCCATTTCCCGAGTATCAAGTACTAGATGCTGTGCACAATTGTTCTGTGTTTGCAAGTGCAGTGTCACAGGATATTGCAAATGCCGTCAATTTACTTTTAGCTGATGAACTCTTGTATGGTAAATTGAAGAAAAACTGTTTACTTGCACGCAAAGAGCTTAACTGGAGTATTGAAGAGAAGAAGCTGATAAAATTATATGCAAACATTGTCTAGAAGAATACACGTAGTTGCTTTTGATGTGCCATACCCCGCCGATTACGGTGGTGTTATAGATATATATCATAAGTTAGAAGCACTGCATGCTCAAGGGCTAGATATTGTTTTGCACATGTACCATTACGGTAGGAAAAAGAATACCGCAAAATTGAGTAAGTTTTGTGGGAGTCTTCATTACTACAAACGCAGTACATATAAAAATCCATTCATCGGCAGTTTGCCTTATATCGTAAACTCACGAGGTAGTGATGAGTTGCTTTCTCGATTGCAAAGGGACAATGCCCCAATTCTGTTTGAAGGATTGCACTGTACGTTTCACCTCTCAGCACCTTCGCTCAAACATAGATATAAAATTGTACGTACTCATAATATTGAGCACCACTACTACAAGCATTTAGAGAAATCTGAGATGCGGTATTTTAAGAAATATTTTTTTAGAATAGAGGCAGAGAAACTTCGGAAATATGAAAGTATACTAAAACATGCTAATCTCATTGCTGCAATAAGTCCTAACGATACAAAGCACTTTAGCAAGAAGTATGAAAATACAATTTACTTACCTGCTTTTCATAGTAATAATGAGATGGTCTACCCCGGAGCAAAAGGGAATTACCTTCTGTATCACGGAAACTTGGCCGTTCCAGAAAACTATACCGCTGCCATGGAACTTATTCAAAATGTCTTTAGCAAATTAGAGACTAAGTGCATTATTGCAGGTAATAACCCACCTAAAGAATTGCAACATCTGTGCGAAAGGTTTGATAATATTGAACTCAAGACGGATTTGAGTACAGACGCTATTCACAAGTTGATAGCAAATGCTCATATCAACGTATTGCATACCAATCAAAACACAGGTATCAAGCTAAAGCTACTGAATGCCTTGTACAAAGGAAAGTTTGCGGTGGTAAATCCCTTGATGGTAGAAGGAAGTGGGTTGGAAACGTTATGCTCTGTAGGCGATAATTTTGATGTGATAAAGGCTAAAATTGAAGAATATTTATTGCTAGACTACTCAGAAGCATATTTTACAAAAAGAAAAGAAACACTATTGGAGAAATTTAGCAATACCTCGGGTGCCAAAAAACTGATAGAAAGCATCCCATTCCCTAATGGAAATAAGGCTTCACGCCGTGCAGACAATAAATTAAAAGGAGGTTTATCACAATTATCTTCATTTATGTCTTACTTCTCTTTGTAATCTTTCGCTATTTAGTGAATAGGTCTACATTTGCAGACTTATAAATTAATATGGAAAGAAGCTCCACTATTGGATACGTTTTAATAATTGCACTTTTTGCTGGTTTTTGGTACCTGAACAAAGATGCTGCTCAAGAAATACAAAATGCAGAGAATAATACAGAACAGGTTATTGACTCTGTAGGCACCACATCTTCGAGTAATACAGTAATAGAGACAACAAGCAGTTCTACGGAAGACGCTGCAATACGTATTGCTACTCTTGAGGAGCAAACCACAACGCTTTCAAATGACCTTCTCACCATAGATTTTACCAGTATAGGTGGTGTTCCAAACAAGGTGAATCTCAACGAATTTAATCGATACGATTCAAGTGACCTCTTACTGTTCGAAAACAACCAAATGACACTGGGATACAGTATTCCTCTGGCTAACGGAACAGTAATAAACACGATTGACAAGGGTTTTGCGGTAACTAATCAAACGGATTCTTCTATAGAATTTACTACTGAGCTTGCAGGTGATGCTAAAATGAAACAGGCATACACATTGTCTCAAGGGTCGTATGCAGTAGACTACAAAGTAACTTTTGAAAATATGAATTCTGCTGTATCTCCTAACAACAGATATGCGGAGTTGAAGTGGAATGCAGCAATACAAGCACAAGAAAAGACATTAAAAGATGAACGTGCCGTTACCACGGTTTACTATAAATACGACTCTGACGATGATGTAGACTATCTTAGTGAGACGAGCGATGACGACGAAAAGCTAGAAGGAGGCGTAAAGTGGATTTCATTTAAGCAAAAATTCTTCAACCAAACGCTTATAAACAAGGACAAATTTGAAGAAAGCGGAATCATTATTACCTCTTTAGAGATAGAGGACTCAGACTACGTAAAAGACCTTACCGCTCAGATATTTATACCTTTAGAAGAGAACACGGTAGTAGAGGACATGGCATTGTACTATGGTCCAAACCATTACCCTACACTAAAGGCACAAGGTGTGGAACTGCAAAAAATAGTGCCGCTAGGTTGGGGTATTTTTGGCTGGGTAAACAAGTTTATTGTAATTCCAATATTCAATTGGTTGGATAATTATTTCTCTAATTATGGCTTGATTATCCTGTTGCTCACGCTTATCATTAAATCTGCGTTGTTCTTTCCAATGTACAAAACGTATAAGAGTACAGCTAAAATGAGATTGCTTAAACCAGAGCTTGATCAAATAAAGGAACGTACTGGTGATGATATGCAGAAAGCTCAACAAGAGCAGATGAAGCTATATAAGCAAGCAGGTGTGAGTCCATTAGGTGGATGCCTTCCGCAGCTTGTTCAGATGCCTATACTCTTTGCTATGTTTAGGTTTTTCCCAAGTAGCATAGAGCTAAGACAAGAAACATTGTGGTGGGCAGAGGATTTGAGTAGCTATGATAGTATCTATGACTTAGGATTTGAAATACCTTTCTATGGAGATCACGTAAGTTTATTTACACTTATGATGACGGCAGTAACAGTTCTGTATACGTATATAAATAGCCAGAATAGTGGACAAATGGTAGGGCCAATGAAAACAGTCATGTATCTTATGCCTATAATGTTCTTAGGCTTTTTTAACAACTATGCTGCTGCATTATCTTTTTATTACTTCTTATCAACGTGTATTACGGTTATTCAAAACTATGTGATTCGTAAATTTGTAATTGATGAAGACAAACTTCACAAGCAAATACAAGAGAGTAAGAAAAAGAAGGTAAAGGTGAAAAAATCTGGTCTACAAAAAAGATTGGAGGATATGGCTAAGAAAAGAGGTATTGATCCCAACTCTGGAAAAGCAAAACCCGCTACTAGCAAGGGTAAAAAGAAGAAATAATACCTTCTTTTAGTTCTGCTACCATCTTCGAGATTGGTGATACACAAGCCTAATTATATTTCCATAAACGGAAAGTATAGCTAAGATAGAGGCTGAGGTATACTTGCGTTACGCATGGGCTAACATGGAGTTGGATTCTGAAATGAGATTAGATGCATGTTCTTTTTAAACTTGCTCTGTTGACCAATAGAAACTGTGTTTAGAGTCCTGCAAGCAGGAATTCAATTTCTCTTCTAGGCAGATTATAACGTTCAGCAATTATTACGTTAGTTAGTTTTCCTTTGTACATATATGTTCCTGCTCGAATCCCCTCGTGGTTTCTTAAACATTCTTCGATACCACCGTCATTCGATATGCCCTGAAGGAGTGGGGTGAAAATATTGCTAAGTGCGTAGCTGGCAGTACGACTATATCGTGAGGCTATATTGGGCACACAGTAGTGCAACACTCCGTGCTTCTCATATACAGGCATTTTATGGTTGGTAGCTACAGAGGTCTCAAAACAGCCACCTTGATCAATACTAACGTCTATTACAATAGACTTTGGACGCATATTGCTTACCATCTCTTCTGTTACAACACAGGGACTAAGACCTATTGGGCTCCTCAATGCACCAATCGCTACATCACATTCTGATAGGGCTTTCGCCAAAATTTTGGGTATCAGTGTTGAGCTGTGTATTCTACAACCCAAGCTCTTTTCTAGTCTGCGTATCTTTTGAATGTTGTTATCAAATACTTTTACGTTTGCACCTAAACCCATGGCAGCTCTAGCGGCATATTCGCCAACGCCACCTGCCCCAATAATAACTACTTGTGTAGGTTGTATCCCGGGTATGCCACCAAAAAGTTCTCCCTTCCCAGAATTGTAGTTGCTCAAGTACTCTGCAGCAATCAGTACACTTGCACGTCCAGCTATTTCGCTCATACTGCGTATAATAGGAAGCGAGCCTTCATCATCTCTCAAAAACTCATACCCAATGGCCGTAATGTTCTTTGAAAGCAATTTTTTGAGAATGACCTCTTTTGTACGTACCATGTATAAAGCACTAATTAAGATTTGACCATTCTTCATCAAGTCTATTTCCTCCTCCGTTGGTGGGGCAATTTTGAGTATCAAGTCGCAGGTATAGACTTCCTCAGGGGTCTGAGCAATGACAGCACCTACAGAGCTATAATCTATATCTGGAAAATTTGCCTTATCGCCACAATTGGATTCAATTACGACTTCGTGCCCTTGGTGCACGAGTAACTGAACAGCCATAGGTGTAAGAGGTACACGGTGCTCTTGAAAAGTTGTTTCTTTTAGGATGCCTATTCTTAGTGAATCTTGTTTCTTTTTAATTGCAAGAAGTTTTTCTTGAGGCTGTAAACTAGCTTCTCTAGCCAAGTCACCAAATGATGGATTTGAGACGTTTCCCATAAATATATTTGTTGTTGCAATATACGCTATATTTTATATAATATTGAACACTATATAGAGATGTGTGTAATACGTATATACAAAAAACGTGACCACTCTTTACTTTTGACGATAATGAAACGACATACAATTGGTTTACTTCTATTTCTAGCTCCTATTGCACTGCTGGCATCAGTAAAGGACTCTTTGTCCCAAGGAGGTGCTGTTGTACCAATTGTGATAAATGATTCAAATGAAACTGTAGATCCTGTACTTATAGATACGATAGTGAGTATAGACACAGTATTGAATATAGATGCGATAGATCCTCTGCAGAGCAGTGCTGTTTGTATTTCGCATGACATTGTGCAATTTGAGTTTGATAAGATACCGGTAACAGAAGAGCTATTCAAATACCATACAAGCACTCGGGACTTTGAGGTGCCAATGGAGTACAACAATCTAGTAAAAAGACAAATAGATTATTTTGGTACACGGTGGCAGCCTAAACTGAAAGAAATGCTTAGTAAATCTCAATATTTCTTTCCGCTGTATGAGCAGATACTTTCAGAGAATGATATGCCAATGGAGATCAAGTACCTGAGCATAATAGAGTCTGGACTCAACCCATTTGCCGGTTCTAGAGTAGGTGCGGTAGGTGCGTGGCAATTTATGCCAGCCACTGGTAGAATGTTTGATTTAGAAATCAGTAGTAAAGTAGACGAGCGTAGATCATTAGAAAAAAGTACACGAGCTGCATGTAAATATTTGAAGCAGATGAACGGTCAGTATGACGATTGGTTGGTAGCACTAGCATCGTACAATTGTGGGCCTGGCAATGTACGTAAGGCCATGAGACGCAGTGGAAGACAGGATTTTTGGGGTATGTACAATTACTTACCTCGAGAGACACAGAACTATGTTCCAAAATTTATTGCAATGACGTATATGATGAATTTTTACGATGCATATGGAATAACCCCGGCTCCTATAGCAGACTCCTTATATAGAATGGAGCAAGTCTTTTGTGAAGAAGCATTGGATTTTGAAACCATAGCAGAAAAAATCGGTGTGAACAAAGAGCGGTTGTTAAAATGCAATCCGGAGATGAAGACTACTGAAATCCCTTTTGATGGAAAAGGGTATGTACTATTTGTGCCAGAAGGCACATCACACTTGTTCTATGAACACCAACAAGACATCCAAAGCATTTCGGTGATACGCACAGAAGAAAAACGAATAGCTGAGGCAAATCGACCCAAAGTAGTTTATCATTATGTGCGTAGAGGTGAGTCTCTCATTCTCATTGCTAGAAGGCATGGTGTTACCGTTAATCAACTCAAAATGTGGAATGGTATACGTGGGAGTACTATTTATGCAAAACAACGTTTAAAAGTAAACAGAAGTTAAATCAAGTGAAGTTCCTTTTTACAACCTTATTTATCGCAACCGTATTTTCTGCTTGTACTACTACAGAAGAAGAAAAAAAAGCACTCTTACCTGAGAGTAGCGGTAGCCTCGCCGAAATAGTAGTGCTGTCAGATAAGGCAACATTGGATAGTGCCTTCCGATTAGAAGTAGAAGCGGTATTTAGTAGGTCGTTAGATGGGCAGCCATCTCCGGGTGAGAAGGTGTTTGATATCTTATTTGCAGATGAAGACTTTTTTAGCGGGTATTTTGAGAAACATCAAAATATTTTTATTCTGCTTAGCTCTAGCAATGCCGAAAATCTTAAGAAAGTATTGCCCGCTAAATTTGTAGATGGACTGCTCCAAACTCTTGTTGATAAACCAGGTATATTGGGCGTAAAGCAAACGACTGTATTTGCTCAAAATCAACATATCTTTATCGTATTGGCAGAGGATAAGGCGAGTCTATTGGGTAAGCTTAAAGCTAAGAAAGATGACCTACTGACCATTGCCAAAGACCAAGAAAATACTTCGGGTAAAAAGAAATTACTTGGCACTACTAGAGCAAAGGATGATGCGTTTTATCAAAAAAGTCTAAAAGACAGAGGTTTTGGTGTGCGTATGCCCAAAACGTATAGAGTAGCAACAGATTTAAATGATTTTGTGTGGATACGCAAAGAGATTACCAACGAAGAGAAGGAGATGAGCATTATACTCTTTGAAGCTCCGTACACATCTGTAAAAGATCTGAGTACCGAAAATTTGCTTGCTATTCGCAATGGTTATACAAAAAAACACATACCCGGTGCTATAGACAGTAGTTATATGAAATACTCTAGCGGTTTTGATCCTATACGTACAGATCAAAATTTCAAAGATAAATATGGCGTAGAAATACGTGGATGGTGGGATGTACAAGGTGACTTTATGGGTGGACCTTCTTACATACGTGCTGTAGTAGATGAGGCAAATGGTAGAATTGTATTTGCTGAAGGGTTCTTATTTTATCCCAATGAGAAGAAAGCCAAGTCTATGAGAGAATTAGAAATCTTGGTCAATACACTATCTATAAAATGATAAACATAGAAATATGGGCCTCAGGTGGAGGGACTAATGCAGATGCTATTGCGTATTACTTCGCAGAACATTCAACTATCAGCGTAAGCTGTATAGGATGCAATAGGAGAGAAGCTGGTGTTTTTGCAGTAGCACAAAAGCATTTTTTACCAACCACGTATTGGGATAGAGACTCGTGGAACACAGCCGAGATACTAAGGCAACTAAAACTACGTAAGATTGACTTCATTGTACTTGCAGGATTTTTAAAACTTGTACCCGCGGAGATTACCAAGGAATACAGTGGTAAAATTATCAATATACACCCCAGTCTACTTCCTGCGTATGGAGGTAAAAATATGTACGGAGAACACGTTCATGCTGCGGTACTTGCAGCTAAAGAAAAGAGCACAGGAATCACCATACATGAAGTAAACGAGGAGTTTGATAAAGGAAAAATGCTTGCTCAGTACACCACTGTTCTTAGTACAGATACAGAAACTATGGATTCCATAAAACAAAAGATACAAGGACTAGAGCACACCCATTTCGCTCCTACCATAGAAGCTTGGATAGTGGCTAAAACGTAAGGACAGTAAACTCTGTTCTTCTATTCTTTGCTTTTCCTTCATCCGTATCATTACTCGCTATAGGTTTGATGTCACCATAGCCTTTGTAGGTGAGTCTTTCTGTCGCTATTCCATTTTCTATAAGGTAATTGGCTACAGACTTCGCTCTGCTTTCGGATAGGGTTACGTTGTAAGCAGAACTACCAATGTTATCTGTATGTCCAGCTATTTCTATTTGTATAGCTTGATTTTCTTCCAGAAACATACGTAGTTTTTCTAGCTCGGTTTTACTTTCCTCTTTTAGCTCAAATTTATCCGTGTCAAAAAATATGTTGTTGAGCACTACGCTTTTGCCTACCTCTACTTTTTGCAAGTCTATGATTATCTCAAATGGCTCATCTTCTGGTACGTTCGGCATATCAAAGTATTCCGAGTGAAAAAGGTATCCATTCTTATCTATGGTAAGAGCATAACGTAAATCTGTTTTTAGGGAAACGATAAACAGACCCGTATTCTTATTGGTGTACGATGTGGTATTAGGACTATTGTCTAGCGGAGTCAAAATGACGCTTGTTTGCAGCGGTTCTTTGGTTTTGGCATCTCTCACTAAGCCTCTCACATAGCTCACTTTTTTTGCTTGTAGTTCTTGTGGTAACTCGAAAGTATAGATATCCAATCCACCCTTACCATCGGGCATTTTATCACTACTGTAGTAAGCAGTGCTGCCATTCCTGTTTACAATCATATTCCAATCATATCCAGTAGTGTTGATAGGATACCCTAGGTTTTTGGGTGTTTTCCAAGTGCCATCTGGGTCTAAAGATGTTACAAATAGATCACTTTTGCCCATGCCAGGATGCCCTTCTGAGCTAAAATATAACGTGGAATTATCTGAATGAATAAACGGGAATTGCTCATCTTTGGATGTATTGATGGTAGGGCCAAGATTGGTAGGCTTAGACCATCCCTCTTTACCAAAATCGGATTTCCATAAATCGATACCTCCATAACCACCTGGTCTGTCACTCGCAAAATAAAGTACACGTCCATTACTGGCTATACTGGGTTGCGATTCCCAGTATTTGGTATTTATTGGCTCTTGTAAGTTCAACGGTTCGCTCCATTTTCCTTCTCGGTCTATGGTCAGCCAAATATCGCACTGACCTTTTCCCCCGCGTCTACTACAGGATGTAAAAAATATATAATGACCATCAGCAGATACGCTAAAAGCTCCTTCATTTTCACTGGTATTAATTGGTGGGCCAAGGTTTTTAATGGGATTCCATTCCTCTCCTTGTTTTGTGGCAAAATAAATATCTTCATTGGGCCTACTATCGCTCAAGTCTCCATTTCGCCTGGTGATGTATAGCGTTTGTTCATCTATAGAGAATGCAGGGCTATACTCTTGTTCTTTGGTATTGATACTTGAACCCATATTTCTAGGTGTAATATCTACTGGATTCTTCATTGCTTCTTTAGCAAACGAAAGGTTCATCATACGCTGCTGGGCTGCTTTAGCGTATCTGTCATTTGTTCTGTTTACTTTCAGAAACTGTGCGTAGTAGTATTCAGAAGAATCAAGTTTTTGCTGGATAAAATAGATATCGCCAAGCTCATATAGAGCAAAGTAGTGATCTGGTTTGATCGTAAGCAACGTCATATATGTTGCTATAGCTTTGTCCAGTTTATTCCTTTTTTGATAGGTGTTTGCCAAAGCATCAAAAGCGTCTATATAGCCCGGTTCCTTTTTTATAGCTTGATTAAAGTACGATATAGCCTTGTCATACTCACCATAACCTTGTTGCTTCAATCCTTCGTTAAAAAGGCTTATCGCCTTTTTAGACGGCATCGATTGTCCTTTAGCTTGCTGTGTTGTTCCACATCCTGTGGCAATAAAAAAGAGTACGGTTAACACTCCAAGTTTTTGTCTAATTCCGTTCATATTCCAATATCTTTATATCAATTAGCTTGCCATCTTCTATGGCAAATGTCATCATTGTTCGTTTACTATGAAAGCCGTGCATTCCTATAGCTCCCGGATTAAAATGCACAAGTTCCAATTTTTTGTCTTTCATAACCTTACAAATATGTGAGTGTCCACAGATAAATAAGTCTGGTTTCAGCTCCAGTAATCGGTCTTTTACTCCTTTGGCATACTTGCCAGGAAATCCGCCTATATGTATCATATATACCGATAGCCCTTCTACTACAAAGGATAACTCTTTTGGATATATGGTTCGTACATCTCCAGCATCTATATTGCCATACACTCCACGTACTGGTTTGTGCTCTGTGAGTGCATCACTTACGTGTAATGTGCCCCAATCTCCGGCGTGCCACACCTCATCACAATTGGCCATATGCTTTTTTACCTCTGGGCTTATGAAGCTATGTGTGTCTGATATGAGTAAAATCCTTTTGATGCGGTAAAAATAAGATGGAATATGAAAAGAGTACAGCACTTTCTAAAGAGAATATCCGACATTTGACACAATGTCTATCAATTTAATACTTCTTGTGAGTATCGGTATAGTGAGCTACCTATGTTTTTCGAATAGAGAATACTATAATAGGCTACTTTTTAGTCCGTATGTTATCATACGCGAAAAGCAATGGTATAGATTTTTGTCAGCAGCTTGGGTACATGCAGATTTTATGCATTTAGCATTCAACCTATATGTCCTTTACGGTTTTGGTAATTTTCTGGAAAGTGTTTTTGTGGTGTGGTTTGGCACTGTAGGCTTAGGATACTATTTGTTCCTTTTCTTAGGTTCTGTATTAATAGCAGGTATCCCAAGCTACATAAAACACAAAGACAACTCTTCGTACGCAGCTATAGGAGCATCCGGCGGAGTAAGTGGAGTATTGTTTGCCAATATCCTCTTACAGCCGTTTAATAACCTGTATCTCTTTGGTGCTGTTCCTATTCCAGGTATAGTGTTTGGTATAGCCTACTTGGTATACTCCAATTATATGGGCAAAAAAGGAACAGATAACATTGGGCACGATGCTCATATTTGGGGAGCCATAGGAGGTATGGCTATTTTGGTGTTAATCAAACCCGCAGTTTTTACGAGCTTTATTCAGCAAATCATAGACTTGATTCCTTTTTAAAATTAAGTACTAACGTGAATTGAACAAAAAAGAGCCTTTTGATGATATCATCAAAAGGCTCTTTTACTAGTGGTTGTTTTGTTTGTGATTAGAAAGGAAGATCATCTCCTTCGTCGCTACTGAAATTTACTCCAGTAATATCATCATCTGCTGGGGCAATAGTACTTGCAGCTGGTGCACTAGTAGCAGGTCCAGCAGCACTTATTGGTTCCATTTTCCATGCTTTTATGTCTGTATACCACTTTGTGTTGTACTCTCTGCTTTCTATATTTACGGCCACTTTGAGCATATCATTCGGCTTATAACTGGCAAGCTCATCGGCTTTATCATTCCAGCAACTGATGCATATTTTCTTCGGATATTGCTCAGTAGTTTCCAATACGAAATCTTGTTTTTTCCAAGCACCACGTGTACTCGTACCTGATTGTGGTTCGAGTACTTGTACTATTTTTCCTTCTATTATTAAATTATCCATAAACGTATCTGCAAGTTTACTACGCTATCTTTATTTGCCCGTCATTTGCATGGCAAATATTTTTAAACAACTTTTGGAGTCTTGGAAATATTAATAGCATTTGGTGTAGCTGCATTCTTTAGTTTTATTGGTTCAGTATTGTTAGGCCTAGTGAATGCTGCCGTTATAGATACTGCTATCACGCGGTCTGAGAAATCTGCACTTTGGCTCGCATTGGGTGGCGTATTGCCCGAAATCCCCTATACACTAATCGCTATTTTTGGAGCTTCTTATATGGATAAGCTTGCCAATTATAAAACACACATAAGTATAGCCATGGGTATTGTTTTCATCGCTATGGGACTGGGCTATATGTTCAAAAAATCTACAGTGTTGAAACAGCAAGAAGCTACTAAAACAGGAGCTGTTGCTCATTTTATGAAAGGATTATTTCTAGCTCTTGCCAACCCAATGCTCATATTCTATTGGTCTGGTTACCTCATACTGTTTCAAGCAGGAACATTTTCAGGAGGCAAGCCTTTTTTCCTGTTTACAGATGCAGTGTTAGATCCGGTTAAATGGAGTTTCTCACTTGGTGCCGCAGCGGGTGCATTTCTTATTCTATTTATTTATATAAAACTAAGTACCATATACAAAGACCAATTGCTAAAGTTGATCGGTGACAAGCTCTCCAATATTATTGGGTTTGTTTTTATAGCTATGGGTATATTTACCATCATTAAAAATGCGGTATAGCGTACTCTTTTTCTGTGTTCTAATTACGGTATCTTTTTATGGTCAGATTCCTGCCAAGCGGTACAGATGGAAACAACTAGGACCAATCGTCACGCCGCCTTCCAATACCGATGTTGGAAAATCTACTGCGGTAGGTTTAGGATGGGTGCAAGATGTGCTTATTACAGATAATGATTGGTACGCTGGGTCTATGACCGGAGGACTCTACAGGTCTAGTAATAGCGGCAAAAAATGGAAAAAGGTAGATGATGACACTTTGCAATTGGGAACCTTATGCCTGTTAAACGTAGGGGATACTATTTTTCGTGGTACAGGATTAACGCATTATGACGAAGATTTTGGTGTAGGCCTACTGTATAGTGTGAATAGAGGTAGAACCTGGAATCCTACTGGGTTGCAGTTTTCTCCGCTAGACAAACAGCCGCTTTGGGATGTAGATGCTGATAAAAACGGTAACATGTTGGCTTGCACACCAAATGACATATATGTTAGTACGGATGCTAGCAAAACATGGAAACGCGTCTATCGTGATGAAACGTGTGATTTTAAGGAAGTACATATAGACATGAGCGGTAATCTGTGGGTTTGTGGCAACAAGCTTCTCTTCAGTAGCGATGGCCACTCTTGGCAAGACAAGACCTCCGCACTAAGTTCTACGATGCAACTGGGTCGGGTGTCTATTTCTCAAGATGCACAAAATCCGAAAAAATTCTTGGCTTTTTATGGCGAAAAAGACCGAGGAGTTATTGACCAAAGTTATGATGGCGGCCAAACATGGAAACGGCTTTATGACAGTAGGAAAGTATCGCGTGCAGATATACATCATACCGATATAGCCATTGCTCCCAATGATAGTAATGTAGTCGTACTAGGTACATACAGGGCTTACATAAGCACAGATGGAGGCAAAACTTTCGCTGTGTCAACAACCCCTCATTTGAATGCTGCAAATTTTGCCCATGACGATATACGCGACATGCAAGTGAATGGTAGCGATGATATCTATTTGGCTACAGACGGGGGAGTATTTCACAGTTCAGACAGTGGACAGACATGGATAAACAAGACTGGTAAAGGGCTGGCTATTACACAAATTTATGGGATGCATCAATTGGCAGACAAGAGTTTGGTAATGGGCTGCCAAGATCTGGGCTATTTTCACTATACAAATAAGAAATGGGAACATCTTGGACGCTATTATGGAGATGGTGGAGATGCCATAGAGACTTCTCAGGGACTGAACATACTACTAGGAGGTAGATTAAGAAGTATTGATATAAACAACCCTAGAGGCTCTAAAAATATACATCCTCCTACCCGTACAAATCCGTTCGTGGCTAAGCTAATACACTATCCGGATGCTAGTGATACCTTCTTTTACGTAGGAAATGATGTATGGAAGTATAGCAATGGATTAAAGTTGAACTTAACAAAAAAGCTAGACGGTAAAAAGGAGTATGTAAGTGGTTTTAATATTAATAGTAGCAATCCGCAGCAACTACTGATGTCGTACGACCAACCGACTTGGAAAGCTGACAAGTTGGTTGGTAAATTCTATAAGTCTATTGATGGTGGTGAAACATGGAAGGATATCACAGCAAACCTGCCTATCCTTGCATGGCGGTATATTAGCGGTATTACGACCCGTAGCGATAAGCCCGATGAAATCGTTGTGTCTTTAGGAATTATGGATGATGATGATGTCTACAAGGCCTTTAAAAGCACAGATGGCGGAATCAGTTGGACAAACTATTCCGATGGACTGCCGCCTTATCAAACTTTTGGTGTGTGGCGTATCGCAAACACCTCGGGTCTATTACTTGCCAGTATTGAAGGGCTGTATTATAGAAATGATAGGATGGAGGCCTGGCAAAAACTATCGGGTAAGATACCCTCAGTAGCCATTAGAGATATAGTAGTAGACGAAAAAAATAGAAAAATTTATGCTGCCACGTATGGTAGTGGTATGTGGTTTCTTAAGCTACCTCGAAAAATGTTGAAGTTTTAGTTATTCGGATGCAATAGCCAAATGTCTTTTTTTAGTTCTTTTGCTTCATTGTACAATGTGACTGCTTCATCCTCGTCATTTCCAATATAAAACCCTACTCTATACAAGCCGTTACCGTATTCTAAGATTTCTGCTTTACTGAATGATGGAAGCCACTTTGTCCAAGAATCATATGCCTTAGCATAATCATATGCAGAAGCAATTACAATCAAATACGAACCGCTATCCAGTCCTGAGGTAGGCAATTCTGCACCTCCGTATAAATCTGAACAGCTCTCTCTATCACTAGACAGGCTATCAACTGTACTTGTATCGGCCATTAAGTTAGTTGTGTCACTGCTTGTAGGAGTAGCAGGCACAGTCCTTATTACTTCCACTATTATCTCTACTGGTTTTAGCTTAGCCAATTGAATAGACGCTTTCTCTCCATTGGAAGTATTAAATGCCTTAGTCACGTAGCCGTCTGCTACTACAACTCCAGAGATACTTGGAAAGTTTAAAGCAGACTTGAAAGTATACTTGCCTTCTGGCCCAGTTGTTAAGTAATTTCCTTTATCTGCTCCAGTATTAAAGAGTACCAACGCACCCGATATTGGCTCACCGGCTTCATTCAAAATAATGCCACTCACCGTAGAAACAATTTTAGGTCTCAGAATGCGTACCAAGGTTGCCGTATCATTATCTGTTCTATTTACTAGTACGGCATTGATACCGCCTGGTACTATCGATAATTCGTTTTTTGCAGTATTGAGCTCTATAGCGTTTATGAATAGAGCATTGAAATCGCTCAGTTTTTTATACTTAAAAATATCATACCCTCCCTTACTTATATGACCATTGGAACTAAAGTATAACCAGTCTTTTATCAGGGTTGGATTAATATCATTGCCCGCAGAGTTGATGTCAGAGCCAAGACTTAGTGGAGACTCAAATGTACTGCCAGAATACACGCTCTTATAGATATCATAACCTCCTACTGAACCGCTCTTGTCAGAAGAGAAATAGAGTGTACTCGTTTCTTCATCTATAAACGGGAAAGCAAAATTACCTTTCGTATCAGCAAATAGCTCAGTAGGCTTTTTCCAAACCCCTTTTTTCTTATGGAAGATATACAGTCTGCATGTATTGCTTTTAGTATTGATTAAACTTGCTACGGCCATCTCTCCGTTATCAAAAAACGCAATAGAACCGAAAGGAGCATCTGTAATACCTGCCAAAATCTCAGAACGACTGTTTACGTCTCCCTCACATGTTTTGTTATAAGACATCATACGTCCACCTAGTGCGGTATATAACTTAGCACCATATGTTGTAGGGTTCGTTATGGGGTACTTCGTTTGTATGGTTCTTTGTTCTGTTGCAGACACATTTGAGCTAAACAAACGTTGTATTTGCATCTGAGCATCTTTATTTTCAGTCCCTTTGGCATACTCACCATAAAACTCCTTTGCAAGCGACGGTTTATTGACTGCGTATAGTGTGTTGGCAAAAAGCAGAAAATTGTTGGGTGTGACATTCCCTTTTTCCAATTCAGTATAGAGCAATGATTCTGCCGTGAGGTAGTCTCCTTTGTCGTATGCTAGACGCACTTTTTCTATACCCGTTTGGGCTACAGCAGCGTTGTTGCGGATATCAAGTTCTGGTATCTGGGCAAATGATGCACTTACAAGACAAATGCATAGAATAGTTGAAATATTTTTCTTCGTCACGACGGCCGCAAATTTCGTATAAAATGCCGTAATACTACTATAACAAATGACGCATAGCCTTTGCTGCTATGTACCCACCTGTCCAAGCAGCCTGAAAATTAAAACCACCTGTAACAGCGTCTATATTTAGAACTTCACCTACAGCATATAGGTTTGGTTGCTCTTTTATTGCAAATGTGGTGTGTTCTACTTGGTTGAGTTCAATTCCTCCAGCAGTTACAAATTCTTCTTTGAACGTGCTCTTGCCTTCTATACGCACTTCATAGCAGCATAGCTTATCCAGTAGGCGTTCTATCCCTTTTTTGCCTATCTCGGACCAGTTGGTGTATTCTTTAAAATTGGCTTCTGCAAAAAGCACCTGCCAGAGTCTTTTTGGCAGATCATGTTCTTTCCAACTGTATATTTTGTCTTTTGGCCTTGCGGTTGTATAGGATTCAAATAGTGCTTTTAACTCCTTTCTATCGTACCCGTTCCAATTCATTACCAGCGTAAATGTGTAATTCAGGTTGGCTAGCTCACGAGCATACCATGCACTCAGTTTTAAAATAGAAGGTGCACTGTATCCCCAATGCGTTATGAGTAATGGTCCATCTTCTATACTGCCTTTTATTTCTTTGATAGATGTGTAAGCACTGGGCACACTTAAACCAGCCAATGCTATGAAATGATGATTTTTTGCATTAAACGTAAATAGCGATGGGAGTGGAGCGACAATTTCAATGTTATTCTTTTCTATAATTTTATACACCTTTGGATTGCTCCCTGTGGCAAGCACAAGAGCATCCGCGGTAAGATCTACTCCTTTAAAAGCAAGATCCCACTGGTCTCCATTGTGTCTAAATTTTTCTAGCCGTTTGCCCAGTTCTACCGTTACTCCAGCACTTCTTGCAGCTTGAGTGAGGCAACTGAAAATGGTGCTAGATGTATTGCTCAATGGGAAAACACGTCCATCGTCTTCCGTTTTTAGCGGTACATTTCTTTCCTCAAACCACTCCTTCGTTTGCTTACTCCCAAATGTTTTAAAGGGTTCAAGCAAGAAATCACTACCTCTAGGGTATTTGTCTGCGAGTAAGTTGGGATCTTCTAAGCGATTGGTCACGTTGCATCTGCCGCCACCAGATACCAAAACCTTAGCGAGCAATTTGTTGCTACCTTCATATAGGGTGACATCCAAGTCTGCACGCGACTCAGCCAAGTTGATTGCGGTGAAGAAACCAGCAGCACCACCACCTATTATGGCTATTTTTTTTTTCATTTAAAGTAGAAAAAATTCAATAGTTTCTGTTAAGACTTCTGCAAATGCTTTGGTTATTTTACGCTCAGTAAGCGGATGTTTCGTATTGAACGTGTGGTCAGCCTTTTCTATTTCGACGAGTATAGCGTGCGGTACCTCGTTATAGATGGTATGTGCATCTGCTATGGGTACTACGTTATCTTCTTCACCATGTATAATAAGTAAAGGTCGCTCAAAATTTTCTAACTGCTTGCCCAATCTAAGTAGCTCCGCATTCTCCGCAAAAGCCTCTATAAACTGAAAGTAGATAGGCATTTCCTGATTCGTTCGTCCGTTCACAATGGTGTGCACCCCATCATTCTTCCATTCGGTGAAGTCTTTCATCTCTAGGTACCGTTCGAGGTCACTCACACTTGCCCAAGTAGCACACTTGCTTATTCGCTCGTCCTGTGATGCTCGGAGCAACGCAATGGCACCGCCACGACTATGACCGATGAGATGTACTTCTCCGTTCCATACAAAAGGAAATGTTTCTGCTTTTTTATCTATGAAGTCTAGCACACAACCGAGGTCGTCGTATTCTATCTTAAAATTGTTATTACCAAACCCTTCTAAGTCTTTGAAGTCTTGTAGGTGATTGGGTGTAGTACCGTTATGCGAGAAATTAAATTTAAAAAAAGGAAGACGTTTTGCTGCAAATATCTCCGCTGCCAGTGGCCAAGCTCCCCAATCCTTAAAGCCCTTAAAACCATGTGCAAATACAACGATTGGCACACTCTCGGGGTAGGTAGAGTAGGAGAGGTCTGCCGTTATTAACTTCCCTGCACTTCCTTTGAATTTGAAATCTATGTGCTGAATAGGATTCACTATTTTAGACGTTGAAAAGTATCATTGGCATCAAATGCTTTAGCTGCGTCACCTACACGTATGATAGTTACTTTATGCATCACCACAGGCTCTTTTGGTCTATCACCTCTGTTGCGAGGTAAGCTGCCCATGAGGGTTATATATTGTTGACCAAGTACTACATGTCCAAAAATATTGTATTTACCGTCTAGCCAAGGAGTAGCTTTGTGGGTGATAAAAAATTGACTTCCATTTGTATTTGGGCCACTGTTTGCCATGCTAAATACTCCTGGCTTATCGTGTTTTAACGATGGATGTATTTCATTCTTGAACTTATAGCCTGGTCCACCAGAACCGGTTCCTGTTGGGTCTCCGCCTTGTATCATAAAATTGGGTATTATTCTATGAAAGATAAGACTGTCATAGTAGGGCACTCCTTGTGCTCTAAAGGTGTTGGTCAACGATCCTTCTGCTAAACCAACAAAATTTGCAGTAGTGAGCGGAGCTTTCTCCATCGCGAGTTTACCTACTATGTCTCCGTAGTTGGTTTGTATATGGGCGTAGATTCCTTCCTCTTTTAAGTCTGGAGATTTTTGAATTATTTTGGTAAGCGTATAGTTATATGCACCACTCGTCTCTGTTCTGTCTCCTTTTGATATCTTCGTTTTGATCATCTCCAAGGTGTAAGAGTATCCCGCCTCGTAGTCAAACCCAGTTATTGGCTGGCACAAAGAAGACCACTCAGTTTCTTTCTCAGTATACTTCACCTGTATGCAGTCCTTCTTTGTGCTGGCTACAAAAAGCTTAGAAGTCTTACCTTTAGTAGGCCCGAAAATACCACAAGAACTAAGGGCAAGTATGGTTAGAAAATAGAATACCTTTTTTATCATAGCTGCAAAGATAGATGAACCTATCCAGTCCTTAATGCAGTATGATGAATTTTTCCTAGAACACACTAAATGTCATGAAAAAGTAATATTTTTGAGCATTAATAATATAAATACCGAAAACACAATGAAAAAATTATCATTATCAATTTTAGTATTAGCCGCAGCTTTCTTTATGGGATGCAGTGACGATACAGTAGCTACAAGCCCAAAAACTGGAGGTCAATCTGGTTCTATAGAAGTAGCAGAGATCAATATGGCAGTGTATACCAAACTTACGGCTACGTGGTGTGGTCCGTGTGGAGATTGGGGTTGGGGTCTAAGCAAAGAAATCAATGAAGCAATAGAAGGTACAGCTATAGGTCTGGGTGTTTATGGTAGTGCTTCAAGTAAAATGACAAATTCAACGGCAGTAGCTTTCTATTCAGATTTTGGAGGTAGAGGTTATCCAAACTTTGCATTAAATGGTTCTAATTTGACTGAATACTCAGAAGCTGGCGGCATTTTCACTACTACAACTAAAACCAATGTAGTTGATGCAGCAATGGAGTTTGCTAGTCTTCCGGTACAAATAGGAATAGGCGGTAACGCAACTATGGTAGACGGGATATTGAACGTAGATTTAGCTGTAAAACCATTCGTAGGTCAAGAAGGTGAGTTTTACGTTGCTGCTTATGTGGTAGAAGACAAAGTAATGGAAACACAATCAGGTCTGTCTGGTATAGTTGAGCACCACAATGTACTCAGAGGTTCTATGAACGGTGAAACGTATGGTACTGCCTTTACAGGTGGCTTAACGGCAGGTACACAAACTAACTTGGAAACAATGGACTACGGTGTAGATCCAGAGTGGAACCTAGATAATATCTCGGTTGTTGCTGTTGTTTGGAAAAAAGAAGGTGACAAGTACACCTTTGTGAATTCTACACACATCCAATAAGTATAAATACTACAAAACACTAGCCCACCCTGATTTTTCAAGGTGGGCTTTTTTATGCTTGTGTATTCCTGCTCACACGTAAAATAGGACAGTAGTATTTCCGTATTATTGCACCGCTTTATGAGTCTAAAACAAGAAATAGCCAAGCGTAAGACCTTTGGTATTATCTCTCACCCAGATGCGGGTAAAACTACCCTTACGGAAAAATTGCTTCTTTTTGGTGGTGCTATACAAACAGCGGGTGCTGTAAAAAGCAATAAGATAGAAAAGACGGCTACATCCGATTTTATGGAAATAGAAAAGCAGCGTGGTATATCTGTGGCTACGTCTGTAATGAGTTTTGAATACAAAGGCACCAAAATAAATATACTGGATACTCCCGGTCACAAAGACTTTGCAGAAGACACCTACCGCACCCTTACAGCCGTAGATAGTGTGATACTCGTAGTTGATATAGCAAAAGGAGTAGAGGCACAAACACGCAAGCTTATGCAGGTGTGTAGAATGCGGAATACTCCGGTTATCATTTTTGTAAATAAAATGGACCGTGAAGGACAGGATCCCTTCGATATACTAGAAGAGTTGGAAAACGAGCTGCAAATTAGCACACGCCCATTGAGTTGGCCCATCAATATGGGAGCACGTTTCAAAGGTGTTTTTTTACTACACAACCAGTCGCTCAATCTGTTTGAGGCAGATAAAACAAAGAAAGCAGCCGATTACATCAACATAGAAAATCTCGACGACGAGCGATTAGATACCATCATAGGTGAAGCAGATGCCACTCAACTGCGAGAAGATGTAGAGCTTATCAATGGTGTTTTTGAACCTTTTGACAATGAACTCTATGCGGAGGGCCTTTTGGCTCCCGTATTCTTTGGATCAGCATTGAACAACTTTGGTATACAAGAGATGTTGGATACGTTTGTGGAGATAGCACCCAGTCCAAGACCACGATCTACCGACGTTAGAGATATAGAGCCTCTAGAGCCCAAAATGACAGGATTTATTTTTAAGATACATGCCAATTTGGATCCCAATCACCGGGATAGAATTGCTTTCTTGAGGGTGTGTTCGGGCACGTTTGAACGGAATAAGTTTTACATTCACTCGCGGTTGGGCAAAAAAATGCGATTTAGTAATCCATATACGTTCTTGGCAGACAGTAAAGAAGTGACCCAGTTGGCTTATCCTGGAGACGTGGTCGGTTTGTACGATACGGGAAACTTTAAAATAGGCGATGGTCTTACCGAAGGAGAGAAGCTAGAATTTAAAGGCATTCCGAGTTTTAGCCCAGAGCTATTTCGAGAGGTGGTAAATATGGACCCTATGAAGAGTAAGCAACTGGAAAAAGGCTTAAATCAGCTTACAGACGAGGGTGTAGCACAACTGTTTACGCAACAACCTGGTAATCGAAAAATAATAGGTGTAGTAGGTGAGCTTCAGTTTGAAGTAATACAATACAGACTCGAGCACGAGTATAATGCCAAAGCACGATTTGATGCAGTGAACTATCACAAGGCTTGTTGGATGACCGGAGACGAAGCTAAAATTAAAGAATTCATCAAGTACAAGCCACAAGATGTAGTGCTCGATAAGGACGAGAACTTGGTTTACTTGGCACAAACAGCTTATCTACTTCAGATGGCCAAAAGCAACAATCCAGATATAATGTTTCACGAAACCAGTGAATTCAAAATTGGGTAAAGCGAGATAGTAGCTGAAGGGTTGGGTAGAGACTTATAAATAGAAGTCCAGCCCCGAAAAAAAACGCAAAAAAGCCCAGACATTTGTCTAGGCTTGTTTATTAGTTCATATTCTTATAGTCTGACGTGAAGAAATGCCCTTACGTCGATATGTTCCAAGAGCTGCTAATAGCACATCCACTAGTACGTAATAACGCTAAAATAGGACAACGACTATCTACTATAGTTCCAAGTTCTTTTACTTGTTCGTCTGTTACTACTCCGTGTACTATTGTTGTTAATCGTACACGCTTATAACTCCCATTGGAGTCTTCAGAAAGCCCCATAAATCCCGCTAAGTCTAAATCTATCGCTACATCAATTTCTATTTTAGCTATAGCCATGGAGAGTTCTTCTGCTACCACTTGTGCTTGCTCGTTTTGGCACCCTACTAAGGAGGCTGCAAAAAGCTGCATTGGGTTTGGCCCGCTATTGTTCCCGCCATCTTCTTTTGGCTCATCTACTTGTATCTCCCACTCTGTTCCAGAAATAGATACTTTTGTTGGCCAACCTTTTCCCTCACCTGTTGCTAGAAAGGTTTCTACATGTTGTTGCTTTGTGTCTGTCATTTTTACTTTTTTTTATGGTTCGTTTTTATTTTTTGCTAAACTTGGTATACTTTATTTTCATCAATTCCCACGCGTCTTCGATTCCTTTATTGAGGTAGATATCAAATCCTTTTTCTTTATTGTTCTTCAGAAAATGGAGCCACTTTAGTTGTGTGGGACTCAAATACTTCTCTGCTTCTTTATGGCTACCCAAGGCACTATTAATCTTCGTTTTTTGTATTTCTGATAAAGGGAGGTACTTATAATCGGAATGCATCAGGTAGTAATGTACATCGTTTACTGCAGTCTTGTAATTGGTAGCATTGTTGATGAACTGAAATCCCTGTTTTTTGGCGTAAATAAGGAGATCTGACTCACTCACGAGTGAACTACTATACTTTACTTTAACCACTTCGCTATGGTTAATAAAACCCGATTCAACGTCTAGCACGCCATCTAACTTACCCAATTGTTTTTCTCCTGTCCAAAAACAGTACATCTTAAAATGAGCTTCATTGACGTGTTTAGCAGTCTGAGCAGTAATCTCTTGCTCCAAAATGCTTATGTATTGGGGAATCGCAGTTTTTCTAGTTGTGAGTGCCTCTTTTAGTCTTTTACATAATGTTAATGCTGAATAATCATTGTTTACTCTTTGTACGCGGTTATTTCCTTCAGTATCAATGATTCGTACTACTGGATTATTCCAGCTGGGTTCATTAAATTTGTCAAGAATCTTTTTATCATTCCCGTTTTTATTGTTGTATATAACCAGTGGGATAAATGCGTTTTCCAATGCATCAACCATTAGCGGGTGGCTAAGTACATTGTGTCCATAGTTGCGACACGTAGCACATCCGGGTACTTCTTGGAATAAGATTACAATATCTTTTTTCTCTTTTTTAGCTACGGCGATAGCTTCATCGTAGTTTCTATACCAATGAACCTTTCCGAGTTCTTCCGTTTGATTTAGAAGGTTTGTTGTTTCTTGTGCCATCACATGGTTTGTTTGAATCAAAATAAGCGTAGTTATTAGATAAATTATTTTTCTATGCATGGTCATTGTTCTTATGCGGTATTGTGTCTACTAGTTGAACGGCTGAGTGCAATATTCATGACAGGTAATAGTGTACAGAAGAGAAGGTATAAAATAGGAGTAGAGCTGTTTTATTGATATGGGAC
>TARA_B110000902_G_scaffold266688_1_pt1 | contig 24955 bp, 28 predicted proteins | sample TARA_B110000902 | Tara Oceans TARA_B110000902 (sample SAMEA4398009) | marine metagenome | biome: Polar Biome; feature: [SRF] surface water layer (ENVO:00010504); material: water (ENVO:00002006), including particulate matter (ENVO:01000060) such as... | depth 5 m | reverse complement strand
GCGCCATTTCTACCAATGATTGCCCCATACCAAAACCAATCTCCACGACCACTGGCGCGCGGCGGCCAAAAAGGCTTTCATAATTGAGCATGCCGTCAGATTGCTCCAAGCCCATTGCAGTCCAATTGCGATCAAACGCATTTTGCTGCCCAGCAGTCATTCTGCCGCCACGCAGTACAAAACTTTTTATGGTTCGCATTCGCTTGGAGTCTTGCTCGCTCAAAGTGTGCCGTCCAACGATTTATAGGCTGACCAAGTAAACAAACCCCAACCTACTAAAAGGCATAGGCCACCTATTGGTGTAATAGCCCCTAAAATTTTTATGCCACTAAGCGCCAGTGCATATAAACTGCCAGAGAAGATGACAATACCAATCAAAAAGAAAAAGCCTGACCATTGCCAGGTACTAATAGCGGGAAACTTGATCGCTAAAACAACAACGGCAATTAACGCTAGGGTGTGAATAAACTGGTAGTCGACCCCAGTGCGAAAAACTACCAACATATCAGAAGACAAAATAGTTTTTAGCGCATGGGCGCCAAAAGCGCCAAGCGCAACACCGATAAAACCACTTAAGCCGGCGCCAATTAATAGGGCTTTAATCATAATGACTCCAAAACATTTATTTTAGCCAAAACAAAGGCCGCTAAATAGCGGCCTTTTTCGATTTCTCAAACGTTAGTTAGGCAACCATTGCTGCTTTAACTTTTTTCATTGCATTTGCTTCTAACTGACGTATACGCTCTGCAGATATGCTGTATTTAGCAGCTAAGTCATGCAAAGTGGCTTTGGGTTCTGTTAACCATCTCGCCGCTAAAATATCTTGGGAGCGCTCATCTAAGCCTTTCATCGCTGCATAAAGTTTTTGACTGTTATTATCTTCCCAATCATCTCTTTCTGATTGCTGAGCTGGGTCAAATGAGTGATCTTCCAAAAAATGCGCTGGCGTATAGCTTTCATCATCTTCAGGATTGCCATCAAATGAGGCATCAGATGCGGCTAAACGACCTTCCATTCGTTGCACTTCTTTTAGTTCAACACCTAAGTCCTCAGCAACCGCCTTGGCTTCGTCATGACTTAACCAACCAAGATTTTTCTTCGCTCTACGTAAATTGAAGAATAGTTTACGCTGTGACTTAGTAGTCGCTACTTTCACAATACGCCAGTTACGCAAAATAAATTCATGCATTTCAGCTTTTATCCAATGCACAGCAAACGACACCAGTCGAACACCCTTTTCTGGATTAAAGCGCTTAACTGCCTTCATTAAGCCGATGTTACCTTCTTGAATTAAGTCAGCCATGGGCAAGCCATAACCGGTGTAAGATTTAGCAATATGCACAACAAAGCGCAGGTGACTTAGCACTAGCTGACGTGCAGCATCTAAATCTTCTTTGTAGAACAATTGTTCGGCAAGCTCGTGTTCTTGTTCTGCAGTCAGCATGGCGATAGCGCCCATTGACTGCATGTAAGTACTTAAGTCACTGCCAACAACTGCAGGAATTGCACTAAGTAGGCGATTACTCATGACTTCTCCTCTTAAAAAACTAAAATTAGTTTAGCACTCTTTGTTTAGAGTGCCAACAGGGAGTAAGTTCAGTAAAAACAGTAATATGTGAAAGCTACTTTGGCTCAATATTGCCTAAATGACGAGCCACAGCGAGCCAAGCACCAGCCCAGCCTAAAACCCCGCCGCCCAGCCATAAACCCAATGTTTCGTTGAAGTTGGGCCCTCGCAGCGCAAAACTTCCCTCATAAAGGCCTACTAGCTCTACCACTGGCCCTGACAGTATCTGCAGGACTATTTGCACGATAAACCAAGCGACCAAACCACCCCCTAAGCCATACCACCAACCGGTATACAAAAATGGCCTTCTAACAAATGCATTAGTTGCGCCAACCAGCTTAGTGACTACAATTTCATCACGGCGGTTTTCAATTGCCAAACGAATAGTATTGCCAGTAATTAGCAATACTCCCAATGCCAACAACGCAGCCAAGGCGTAAATAGCTCGGCGCGCCAGCTCCATTAACGCATATAGTCGCTGCACCCATTCCATATCGAGCTGGGCCATATCTACTTGTGGCAAGTTTTCTAATTTCTCCAATAATGCGCTAGTTGTTAACGCATTAACGATACTGTCGGCAGGCCTGATCACAATAACCGCCGGCAATGGATTTTCATTTAACGAATCTAATGCTTCGCCAAAGCCTGAAATCGCTTTAAATTCGGCCAGCGCATTTTCAGATGAGATATACTCAGTCTGTTCAATACTTGCGTCTGCCAACAACGATTCGGCTAAATCTTGGCCATCTTTACGACTTACCTGCTCAGATAAAAACAACGACACTCTGGCGGTGCCGTCCCAACCAGCACTAACCCGCTCCATATTGTCTAATGCCACATACATACCCGCTGGCAGCGCCAATGCTATACCGATAACCAGCCATGTCATTGCACTTGACCCAGGAATAGACAGCAGCCGCAGTAGGCTTTGCTTACACTCCAGACGATGGCTACCTAGCCAAGCCCGCAGTTTTTGGCGAACAGTGGTATTTGAGAGACTGGCACCGATTGCGGGCGCCGGCACAGGCTTCGGCTCAGCCGGCTTAATTCTTCGGTTTTGCGGCCTATTCATAAGCCACTACCAGCAGTAACCAAACGACCTTCGCGCAAAGTAAGCAGGCGATAAGGCATCCGCGCTATAAGTGACAGATCATGGGTAGCAATTAATACGGTTACACCGACCTGATTAAACTGCTCAAACAGATTCATGATATCGGCGGACAAATCTGAGTCTAAATTCCCGGTTGGCTCATCCGCCAGAAGAATACTAGGCTTATTCACTACAGCCCTGGCAATACCGACTCGCTGCTGCTCGCCGCCCGACAAAGTAATTGGGTTGTTCTTTTCTTTACTAAGCAAGCCAACCTTATCTAAAGAGGCACGAACCCGACGCGCAGCTTCGCGCGGCTCGCAACCGGCAATCATAAGTGGTAATGCCACATTATCAAATACACTGCGGTCGAACAGTAATTGATGATTTTGAAAGACAACGCCGATATCACGTCGATGAGCGGGGATAGCAGGAGCGCGCATTTTGCGCAAGTTGCGCCCGTTTATCAGCACATCACCAGATGTTGGACGCTCCATCAGCATGATGAGTTTTAACAAAGTACTTTTGCCCGCACCAGAGTGGCCGGTTAAAAATGCCATTTCCTCTGACTCAATATGAAAACTGGCCCGGCTCAAGGCTTCTTGACCGGACTCATAGCGCTTGCTTACATTATCAAACTGAATCATAGCCGTGACTGTCTGCAAATAATGCTTTAATAAAATCAGCGGCTACAAATGGACGTAAATCATCAATTTGCTCGCCAACACCAATATACCGAATTGGCAGCCCTAGCTGCCTTGCAATGGCAAAAATAATACCACCTTTGGCGGTACCATCTAACTTAGTTAAGGCAATACCGGTAACGCCAACTGCCGACTGAAAACTTTGTGCCTGACTTAATGCGTTTTGCCCAGTGCCGCCATCTAATACCAGTAACACTTCATGCGGGGCAGAATCATCTAGCTTACCCATTACGCGCACAACTTTCTTCAGCTCTTCCATCAAATTGTCTTTGTTATGAAGGCGCCCAGCGGTGTCGGCAATCAACACATCAACGCCACGACTTTTAGCCGCTTGTATGCTATCAAATATTACTGAAGCACTATCTGCTCCGGTGTGCTGGGCGATAACTGGTACGTCATTACGCTCCCCCCACACTTGTAACTGCTCTACCGCGGCCGCTCTAAAAGTGTCGCCTGCGGCTAACATTACTGACTTGCCTTCGCTTTGTAAGCGCTTGGCTAATTTACCAATAGTGGTAGTTTTTCCTACACCATTTACGCCAACAACCAAAATAACATAAGGCTGTTTTTCGGCTACTATTTGTAATGGCTGCTCACTAATTATCAGTAATTCCAACAATTCTTGTTGTAGTGATGTGTACAAAGCCTTGGCATTGGCCAGCTCTTTACGCTCAATCTTGCCAGTTAAATTATTAATAATAGTACGGGTTGCCTCTACCCCAACATCGGCAACTAACAGCTGCGTCTCTATATCATCCATCAGGTCATCATCTATTTCTTTCTCACCCAGAAATAAATTACCCAACCCCTGAGAAAAGCCTCTGCTAGTTCTACTCAAACCACTCTTTAACTTGGTAAACATACCAATTTTTGGCTCGCTAGCGGTCGTTTCAACAGACTTGCTATCAACGCCAGATGAGGCTGGTTTTTGGTGTTTATTACGTTTAAATAAAGCCATTAACTGTCTACTTATCTTTCAATTTACATCAGTTACTTCAAGTTGGGTTATGCTACCACTTTCACTCGTTAGACAGACCATTTATGGTAAGAAAATCTAAAAATAACAACCTGCGGCCACTGGGCTCGGTGCGCATAATAGGTGGCCAGTGGCGTGGCCGCAAATTACCCGTCCATACTAGCGACGGATTACGTCCCACCGGCGATAGAATAAGAGAAACTTTATTCAATTGGCTAAGCGCAGAATTATACGATGCTCGTTGTTTAGACTTATTTGCCGGTAGTGGGGCACTCGGATTTGAGGCGCTGAGCAACGGTGCTAGCCACGTGACAATGCTGGAGTTAGAACCAACTGTCGCCAACCAATTGGCAACAAACAAACAATTACTCAATTCAGACAACGCCAATATTGAAAACACCGATAGCTTAAAATGGTTGTGCCAATATCAAGGTGATGCTTTTAAGATTGTTTTTGTCGATCCTCCTTTTGCCAGTCAGCTATGGGATCAAACGCTCACTGCATTAGTAAACTCCACCGCCGTAAGTGCGGCCAGCTATATCTACATCGAGCATCCTAAAAACCACGCTATCAACTTGCCCACTGGCTGGCAATGGCATCGCCAAAAAATCGCTGGCGACACCGCTTTTGGCCTGGCAATAATTGATTAAGCTCTACGCTATAACTGGCTTAAAAAGGTAAACTTCGCTACCATTAACAGCTTATTCATTAGTGGGTTTAGTGACATGACTACGGTTGTTTATCCAGGCACTTTTGATCCGATTACCAACGGCCATATTGACCTCATACTTAGAGCGTCAAAACTGTTTGATAAATTGATTATTGCCATTGCCTTTAGCGAAAAGAAGAATACATTGTTCTCGTTCGAAGAGCGTGTTGCCTTAACCGAAAGTATATTGGTTGATAGCCCAAATGTTGAAGTAGTGGGTTTTTCAGGCCTATTAGTCGACCTAGTCAAAGAGCACAACACTAATGTCGTGCTGCGGGGAGTACGCAATATAGCTGATTTTGAATACGAAATGCAGCTAGCGAACATGAACCGCGCTATGTCACCCCACTTTGAGAGCGTATTTTTAACCCCTAGCGATAATTTGTCTTATATTTCATCGTCGCTAGTTCGAGAAATTAGCACCATGCACGGTAATATTGAGCCTTTTGTTCATCCTGTGGTAGTCGCTGCATTAACCGACCGTTTTAAGTAACAGAGTTATCTAATGGCTTTAATCATTACCGACGAATGTATTAATTGTGATGTCTGTGAACCTGAATGTCCAAATGATGCAATTTACGAGGGCGCTGAGATTTATGAAATCGACCCAAACAAATGTACCGAGTGTGTCGGTCATTTTGACGAACCTCAGTGCCAACAGGTTTGTCCGGTAGATTGCATCCCATTAGACCCTAGCCGAGTAGAAACTGAAGATGAGCTAATGATTAAATATCTTGAGCTAACAGGTCAAGACTAAGCTTATTTTTGGCAGGCCGTGCAGTAAACCGTTGCCCGCTGACCTAAACGACTCAAACTTAAAGAGCGATTACAATTCAAGCAAGGTTGCCCGTCCCGACCATAGACTTTTAACCTATTTTTAAAATAGCCTGGCTTACCATCTCCATCAACAAAATCTTTTAGTGTAGTGCCACCAACTTTTATAGCCGCAACGAGCACTAATTTCACTTCCTCTGCCAGACGCTGATAACGAGCTTTAGAAATACTGCCCGCCTTGCGGTGAGGACTTATGCCCGCACTAAACAACGCCTCATTGGCATAAATATTACCTACGCCAACAACGATTTTCCCATCCATCAAGAAAGTTTTTACAGCACATTTACGATTGCGCGACAGCTGATAAAGTAACTCACCGTCAAAATCCTCTGACAGCGGCTCTGGCCCCAAGTGAGCTAACAATTTATGTTGCTCTGGCTCACCTGTCACCCACAATACTGCACCGAACCGGCGCGGATCACGTAGACGCAACGCTGTCCCATTAGCTAACACAATATCAACATGGTCATGCACGGTAGCAGGCTCTACTGCTTTAATAATGCGCAAACTACCACTCATACCTAAATGAATAACAATATGACCGCCATCAAGCTCGATAAGTAAATATTTAGCACGGCGCTTAACGCCCTTTATCGCTCGCCCCTTAGCCGCCTTAGCCAAAGCCGCCGGCACCGGCCATCTCAGCTTTGGCTGGCGCACGATCACCTTTGCTATCGTCTGACCTGTTATATGAGGGCTAACGCCGCGCATGGTAGTTTCTACTTCGGGCAACTCTGGCATGTCATGTTCTCGATCAACTGAATAGGCCTACTGTAGCAAATTACAGGCATAAAAAAGCCCGGTATCAAAACCAGGCTTATTGAAACTAACGTTAATTACTTAATTTTAGCTTCTTTATACATAACGTGCTTACGAACAACTGGATCATACTTGCTCATTTCCATTTTTTCTGGAGTATTACGCTTGTTCTTCTCAGTAGTATAAAAGTGGCCGGTACCGGCACTTGAAACCAATCTGATTAAATCGCTTCCGCCTTTAGATGCCATTATAATGCTCCTTAAAATTTTTCGCCGCGGGCTTTAAGATCAACTAATATTTGATCAATACCGCATTTATCGATGATACGCATACCTTTCGCTGAAACGCGTAGTTTCACAAAACGTTTTTCAGACTCTACCCAAAAACGGTGTCTGTGTAAGTTAGGCAAAAAGCGACGCTTCGTACGGTTTTTTGCGTGTGATACATTATTTCCAGCTACAGGGCGTTTGCCGGTAACCTGACATACTCTTGACATCTTGACTGCCTCTCCACCGTTTTGGTGGCCTTAAATCTAATCTGAATTAACTGCGGAACAATCCCTAAAGGGGACTACCCTGTGAAAGAGCGCGACTTTATACCAGAACGCCTATTTCAAGGCAAGAGAAACACCAAATTAGTACTGATATTAGCTTTATAACTGCCCTCGCTCTGCTAATGACACTACTTCGCCCTCTCCTACCACCATATGGTCCAAAACCCTAACATCTACTAGTTCTAGCGCGGCCCTCAATCGCTTGGTAATTCGAATGTCAGCTTGACTAGGCTCGGCTACCCCCGATGGATGATTATGCGCAAAAATGACTGCCGCCGCATTATGCTTTATTACCAATTTAACGACTTCACGCGGATATACGCTGGCGCCGTCAATAGTACCAACAAACAGCTCCTCGCTCGCGATTACCCCATGCTGACTATTAAGTAACAACACCAAAAATACCTCTTGTTGACGATGGCGCAAGCAACCAGTTAGGTAAGCCCTTGTTAGCTGGGGACTAGTAAGAACATTAGTGTTGCTTAAGCTCTGTAATTGATAACGAGTAGACATTTCTAGCGCGGCTTGCAGCTGAACGCATTTGGCGATGCCGACACCGGGGGCTAAACACATATCGTCCAGCGTGGCGTCGAGCAGTTTGCGCAAGCTACCAAAATAGGTGAGTAAGTCTCTCGCTACATCGACGGCAGACTTGCCTTTTATGCCGGTCCGTAAAAATATTGCCAACAACTCCGCATCTGACAAGGCTTGCGGGCCTTTTTGAATCAGTTTCTCTCGGGGGCGCTCTTCAATGGGCCAATCTATAATGGACATGCAAACTCCTTTTGCTTGTTTGTTGCTACGCAATCCTTGCCAGCAGTGGTATCTTTACGGTTTTATGGCTTTATGCCAACTTAATAACCGCTTTGGAAATTTAAACTACCATGTTCAGGCTAGCAAACAAACATATCATCGTTGGTATTAGCGGCGGCATCGCCGCCTACAAAGCGGCCGAATTAGTTAGGCGATTAAAAGATACTGGCGCCGATGTACGAGTGGTAATGACCAAAGCAGCACAAGAATTTATTACTCCGCTTACTCTGCAGGCTCTGTCTGGCAATCCAGTACATACTACTTTATTAGATACCAAGGCTGAAGCAGCTATGGGCCATATTGAGTTAGCGCGCTGGGCAGATCTAATCCTCATTGCACCATGTAGTGCAGATCTAATGGCTCGCCTTGCTAGCGGCACAGCTGATGACTTATTGACTACCTTGATACTCGCTACCAGTGCTCCTGTCGCTATTGCTCCGGCAATGAATCAAGCCATGTGGGCAGACCCGGCAACACAGCAAAATCTTGCTCAACTGCAACAGCGTCAGCTGCACATTTTTGGCCCGGGCAGTGGCGACCAAGCATGCGGCGACATAGGTCTTGGCAGAATGCTAGAAGCTGAAGAGCTCCGTGATCTTGCGGCTACTCTTTTTGACACCCGGGTATTAGACGGCAAGCGGGTTATTATTACCGCGGGCCCCACCCGCGAAGCTATTGACCCGGTGCGCTACATTAGCAATAACTCTTCTGGAAAAATGGGTTTCGCACTAGCTCAAGCCGCAGTGGAAGCTGGCGCAAAAACTATATTAATTGCTGGCCCGGTTGATTTGCCAACCCCGGCTAACACCCAACGGATTGATGTTGTCAGCGCGGAAGATATGCTGGCAGCAAGCATAAAAGTGATTAGTAGTGCTGATATTTTTATTGCAACTGCGGCAGTTGCTGATTATCGCCCCATAAATTGTGCCGACCAAAAAATCAAAAAAATGGCTAGCGGTCCCACTAACATGACTATTGAGCTAGAGCAAAATCCCGATATTGTTGCAACGGTTGCAGCACTCAGCCCAAAACCATATACCGTTGGTTTTGCCGCAGAAACTCAAGATGTTTTGAGCTATGCACAAGCCAAGTTGGCGAGCAAAAAACTCGATATGATTGTCGCTAACGATGTGTCAGACACTGATATTGGTTTTAACAGCGATAACAATGCGGTTAGCGTAATCTGGGATCAAGGGCAGAAAGAATATGCACAAATGAGTAAACACCAGTTAGCTCGCCATCTCATCGATGATATAGCTAAGCAATTGGCCGCCAATATTAAGTTTTAGTACTAAAAAATCAGCGTACGCTGAAGACAGTTGTGCTAGTCTGGAAGAACCAAATAGAAAAATAAAAGTACCTAAACATCAATAGAATTTTGAGTTAAAAAGTGGCCAAAAAAAATACCAAGCAAATAGATAGCACGCTATCTCCTGGCAAGCAGTTGCTAGCGAAGCCACTAGCAATATTTGTTGCCTGTGTTTGTATTATACTGTTAATTACTGCAGCAATAACCAATCTAGTTTTTTTAGAGAGGGCGAGTCAATCGCAACTTAGGGTTACCGCTAATCAGCAAGCAGAAGACTATTCTAGAACCATTTCTAGCTACCTTGAAGGTCATCAGAAAGATCTCGAAAGACTTATTAGCCAACCGCGTATTACCAATATTTTTTTGAATCATGACCCTGCTGAAATTGCTGCTGCAGAAAACGATTTCAAAAATGCCTTTGCAGATGCCATCGACTTAAAAATAATTCCTTTAACAGAGCTCGGCACTGCCGACCCACACTTTTCAAACCGACTTTTAGCCACCATTGAAGTTGATATGATTCAGCGAGCTATTAAAGGGCAAGATGTTCTCGCTGAAGGTTACAGACAGGATGGCCGCAGAGTTGGACTACTGGCCAAGCATGAAAATAAAACTGGCGAAGTTAACGGCGTTCTTTTAATCAGTTTAAGACTTAGTGGTTTATATCGCTTACTGATCAGTATTGCTGGCGAACAAGGCGAATTAACAATCATTCAAGCACATAATCAGAATAATAAATTATCCCTTGCGCAAATTGGTATGGCCGCTGATAACGTACCGGTAATTACTAAGGGAATTGATTTAGCACACAATTGGCAGCTAGAGTTTCGTCCGTCAAAAACCTTGGCGGAAACAGCTTCTATAGATAGTGAGATTACTTGGACAATTTTTGGTATCTCAGCAGTACTGACAATTATTTTTGGCTGGATTACCTACAGATTAACAAGCACTCGACTAGATTCAGACATTAATACTATGGGCTCAACCCTAATACTGTGGAGTAAAGGCAAACAAGAAAAAGCTCCAGAGTTAAAAATCGATGACCTAAACGAAATTTTGTTTATTGGTAAAAAACTAGTCAGGGCACGAAAAAAAGCAGCTGGTCTGCCTACTGGAAAGAACATAGATTCGGAACCTCAAACAGCTGCGCCATTACCGCCATTACCGCAACCAATTGAGCCAGAAGAGCTAGGGGGACTGCCCGAAGAGCTAAAAATGGATTTATTTGGTTATCAAGACACTACTCCAAAATATATAAAACCAGAAATTTTCAGAGCTTATGACGTAAGAGGTCTGGCCAATAGTGAACTATCAAGATCTGCGGCTTACCAAATCGGTATGGCGCTTGGCAGTGAAGCAAAAGAAATGGAAAACTCTGATATTATCGTTGGCAGAGATGGTAGGAACTCAAGCCCCGATCTGTCAGATAACTTTATTCGTGGGATTATCGATAGTGGCTGTAACGTTATAAACCTAGGCGCAGTTCCAACTCCTTTAGTTTATTTTGCTACTCATAAACTGCACGCCAATAATGGCGCAATTATTACTGGCAGTCATTTAGACTCAGAATATAACGGCATAAAAATGGTACTGGATAATGTCGCTCTCGCTGATGACGCCATTCAGAACCTAGCGAAACGGGTAACCGATGAAAACTTTACCCATGGCCTCGGAGACCACACCGATTTAGATATTATCCAGCACTATATAGATGATATAGCCTCAGACATATCGCTGAGCAAAAGTCTAAAGGTAGTCGTCGACTGTGCTAATGCTATTCCTGCTATTGTCGCGCCTGAGCTACTGGCAACACTTGACTGTGAAGTGGTCCCATTATTTTGTGAACTAGATGGTAATTTTCCTAACCACCCGCCAAACCCTAATAAGAAAATACATTTAAAAAGTCTTATCGATAATGTAAAGCTGCATAAGGCTGATCTAGGACTGGCTTTTGACGGCGATGGCGATCGAGTAGTGGCTGTCACTGGATCTGGACGCATAATTAGCTCCGATAATCTGGCAACTTTATTTGTTCGCGATATCTTAAGTGAAAATAAAGATGCCAATATTGTTGTCGATGTTAAGTGCGGGCGAAATTTAGAAAAAGCTATAAAACAAAATGGTGGTAATTTTATCATGTCGGCAAGTGGTCACTCTCGAATTAAGAGAGCAATGACTGAGAACGATGCTATTTTTGGCGCTGAATATACTGGGCACTTCTTTTTTTCAGATCGCTGGCCTGGTTTTGATGACGGCCTATATAGCGCGGTCCGACTAATTGAACTGATCGTAGATTCAGGCAAGTCCCTAGATGAACTAATGGCGACATTGCCGATAAGTCATTCACCAGAGGAAATTTTAGTCCCCGTTGACGACGGTGATCAGTTTGCTATTGTCAATTCCATTAAAGACAATACCTCTTGGCAAGATGCTAACGTTAATACCATTGATGGCCTGCGAATCGATTACAAAAATGGTTGGGGTCTAATTAGAGGGTCAAATACTGCCTCAAATCTTTCCTTAAGGTTTGAGGCAACAGATGCTAAAACTCTTAGTAAAATTCAAAGTAAATTTCGCCAAGCTATAAAAGTTGCGCGACCAAATTTAAAGCCAAGGTTCTAAATTATTCCAAAGGATCCGCGGTAACAAAAAATGGACAAAACAATGTCTCTTGATATAGACAACTCATTAACGACGGCGAAAGTTCTTACCGAAGCCCTACCATACATTCAAAAATTTGCTGGCAAAACTGTGGTCGTTAAATTCGGCGGCAATGCCATGATTGACCCAGAGCTAAACCATCATTTCGCCAGAGACATCGTACTAATGAAATCGGTCGGAATGAATCCTGTCGTGGTGCATGGCGGTGGCCCACAAATAGGGTCATTATTGGCAAAGCTAAATATTGAATCCAGTTTTATCGACGGTATGCGAGTCACTGATAGCCAAACTATGGATGTCGTAGAAATGGTTCTTGGTGGCAGTGTAAACAAAGAAATTGTTGGCACGATAAATCAGCATGGCGGCAAAGCTATCGGCATCACCGGCAAAGACGGTAATCTTATTCAGGCTAAAAAGCTTCATGTTACTCGTATTACACCTGAAACAGATGTATCAGAGATTATTGATATGGGCCACGTCGGCCAAATCACTAAAATCAATACAGCTGTAATCGATATGTTAACGCAAAGCGACTTTATTCCCGTAATTGCACCAATTGGTATTGGCAGTGACGGCATGTCCTACAATATTAATGCTGATATTGTGGCGGGTAAAATAGCCGAGGTGCTACAGGCAGAAAAGCTTGTGCTATTAACAAATGTACCTGGCCTAATGGACAAAAGTGGCGAAGTACTAACTGGCTTAACGACCAAACAAGTGGACGATTTTATTGCCGATGGCACCATTTATGGTGGCATGTTGCCAAAAATTCGCTGCGCATTGGAAGCGGTAAAATCTGGTGTTCACTCCGCGCATATTATTGACGGCCGGGTGCCACATGCGGTGTTATTGGAAGTCCTGACCAGCACTGGGGTAGGAACACTCATTAGCAACGACACTTAATTTACATTATCAGTTATTTTTCAAACTATAGAATCGAAGCAGACCAATGCCAGATAAAAAAATTAAAATTAATCGTCGTCAACAAATTCTAGAATCGCTAGTGCATATGCTAGAGGTAAATCCCGGCTGTCGGATTACAACTGCGGCCTTAGCTAAAGAAGTCGGCGTCTCTGAAGCAGCCTTATACAGGCACTTCCCCAGTAAATTTAAAATGTTTGAAGCACTGATCGACTATGCGGAAGAAACAATCTTTTCACGAGTGTCAACAATTCTAAAAGATCACCCCGATGCAGAAGGTCGGATCAACCATATTTTAACTTTGATGCTAACTTTTACCGGCCGCAACCCTGGCATAACCAGAATCTTGACTGGCGATGCATTGGTTGGCGAAAACGACCGCCTTCATGCGCGCGTAGCCCAATTATTTGATCGTCTTGAAACTCAGTTAAAACAAATATTGAGGGATGCTGAGTTAACTGAAAGCCTGCGCCCTACAACCACTAACAGCGTTGCTGCGAATATGCTAATGGCCTTGTTAGAGGGGCGGATTTGTCAATTTGTGCGCAGCAATTTCAAAAAATTACCGATGGAAAGCTGGGCTGAACAATGGCCAGTTATTATGGCTGGATTCTTCCGCCCAGGTTAGCGCTTTTGATATAACTCTAGCCGTTGGCGTAGCATTTTAAACCGCTCTATATCGGCCTCATAATCCCTTGCTACAGTTATTTTCTCTTGCAGACGCCGATCTATAGAATCGACCACTAACTGTAACTCATTCTTAAAAGCAATTAAGGTTACCCTCCGCGTTTCGCTAATCTCTTCGCCTTCACGTTCTAGCTGCGCGGCCTCTACTTGCTGCACTTCAATGTCTTTTTTAAGTTTCTTTAAGCTATTTTTGTTAAGTGAAATAGCCACATCAATAACCCTCAAGGCACGATTTTTAGCCTGACTGATCTCGTCGACCTGACTATACCGCAATAGCAAGCTTTCATCCCATTGCCGCAACCGCTTTTGCTCAGCCTGCTCTGTTTGCAAGCGCTCTGTTTCTAGCCTCGCCTGATTGAGCTCACTATCAGTTTTCTGCGGCGGTACAACGGTGATAACTTCACCTTCATAAGTAATCACCTCGTAACCTTTATCAGCATACTCGGGTGGAATCACGTCATTAATTACTTTAGTGCCGGCAGAATTAGTATAACGGTATACTTTTTGGGTCGCACCATAGCTACTAACCGCGATTAATAACATCAAGGCAACTGCAACAATATTGCTACTAAGCCAGTTCATACGATCAATTACTAACCCCATATTGTTCTCGATAACTTTCCATTTGTCGAATTAATTGGTCGTTCTCACCCTGCATTGTTAAATAATCAACAATATTGTTCAATCGAACAATGCTTATGACGGTCAAATCAAAATCGCGCTCCACCTCTTGAATCGCTGACAACCGACCGTTGCCCCGCTCTTGTCTATCCAAACCTATCAAAACCGCCTTGGGATTAGCATTTGCTGCTGCAATAATGTCTATCACTTCTCTCACTGCTGTACCGGCGGTTATAACATCATCGATAATAACAACGTCACCGGCAAGTGGTGCGCCAACAATTGTGCCCCCCTCGCCATGATTCTTAGCTTCTTTACGATTGAACGCATAAGGGATTGATTTGCCAGCGGCGGCCAAAGCTATGGCCGTACTAGCCGCTAAAGGAATCCCCTTATAAGCTGGCCCAAACAATAAATCATACTCGACGCCGCTGCGCCTTAGGGCCTCAGCATAACACCGCCCGAGAGTTGCTAAGTTGGCGCCGGTAGAAAAACTCCCCGCATTAAAAAAATAGGGGCTTTTACGACCCGATTTCAAAGTAAATTCACCAAATTTCAGAGCGCCAACCTCAATCGCCATTTCAATAAAGTCGCGTTGGTATTGCTCAATCAAGAGTATTTCTCCACATAAAATCTATAAATTACTGCTATTCTACTTTTTTCTACTACTTCTAGCACTCATCATGCCACATATTTATGCTTGATTAATTTTCCATCAATGCGCTGCTCCGGTATGATGCAGGCTCGAATTTGAGGGTAGATTATGCGAGTTATTAGCTTTTGCGCCGACGGCATTAAAACCGCCGCTGAAAATGGTTTTTATGACTGGGTTGGAGAACAAGATGCGGACTTTATCTGCATTCAAGACTTGCGCGCGCAAGAATACGAGCTGCAGGCAGATTTGTTTCACCCCCAAGGTTATTTCAGCTACTTTTTTGACTCACCTAGCCCTGCAACCAATGGTGTGGCAATTTATGTAAAAGAGATGCCCAAAGCGATTATGACCGGCCTTGGTTTTGGTGAAGACGATATGGAAGCACGCTATATTCAAGCTGACTACGACCATATTAGTATCGGCTGCCTGTTGGCGCCTCAAGCAGCAACAGGTGATACCGATGCGCTTGAACGCAAAGCCAAGTTCTATGAGATGTATCACAACCATCTCAACAAAATTCGTAATAAGCGGCGCGAATATATTATTTGTGGCAGCTGGTTTATCGCTCATCGCGATGAAGATGTGCAGTCGCTTAATGGCGCTACTGGGAAATATGGCTTTTTAGACGAAGAGCGCCAATGGCTAGACATCCTCTACCGTGACCTAGGATATTCGGATGCATTCCGCCGCATTAACTCTGACCACGACGAATTTAGCTGGTGGCCCGACAGTAATCGAGCAGCCAACGGCTGGCGCACCGATTTTCAGATAGTATCTAGCGGCGTGCGCAACCGAGTTGACTATGGCGCAATCTATAAATCGAAAGAGTTTTCCAGTCATGCGCCATTAATAATGGATTACGAGCTAGAAATCTAGCTCGTAAAACTTCGCTAATCAGCTAAGGCTTGCAGCTGTAACGCGATTAACTCTTTTATGCCCTTCTGCGCCAAAGCCAGCATTTCAGTCGCTTGGCCGCCAGTAAATATACCATCCTCAGCCGTGCCTTGAATTTCGACAAAACCGTCGGTGCTGGTCATTACCACGTTCATATCGGTTTCAGCATTCGAATCTTCCGGATAGTCCAAGTCTAAAACGGCTTGGCCCTGATAAACACCCACCGATACCGAGGCAATCATATGCTTTAACGGACTCTCTTTAATCATGCCTTTTTCTTTCATCACCGTCAGCGCATCAACCAAAGCAACGCAGGCGCCAGTAATAGATGCTGTGCGCGTGCCACCATCAGCTTGTATTACGTCACAATCAAATTTTAAGGTGTATTCACCCAAGGCCTGCATATCTACCGCTGCCCGCATAGAGCGACCAATTAAACGCTGAATCTCCTGAGTGCGACCACTTTGTTTGCCTCGCGCCGCCTCTCGGTCCATACGACTGCCGGTTGAGCGCGGTAACATTCCATACTCTGCGGTTAACCAGCCTTGGTTTTTACCGCGTAAAAAACGTGGCACGCCTTCTTCGACAGAAACCGTACAAAGTACTTTAGTATTGCCGTAGCAGACCAAAACAGAGCCTTCAGCGTGGCAGGTATAATTACGGGTAAATGAAATGGCGCGCAATTGATCGGCGTTTCTATCACTGGGTCGAAAAGTACTCATAGACAAATCCTTATTGACAAATTTTGGCGCAGTATACACCAGCTTATCTCAACTATAGGCAGTGGATGTGAACATCTAAATTAGCATCGACAGAAACCAGATGTAGCTAGCTCTGGACTAGGCTAAAATAATTAGCCTCATCATACGAAGAGCACCAAATATGATCTACAGCATGACCGCCTTCAGCCGAATTGACAGTAATCTACCATGGGGATCGCTGACCTGGGAATTACGCTCAGTCAATCATCGCTATTTAGAGCCATCTTTTAAACTCCCTGAAAATCTGCGGCAATTAGAAGCTGCGCTAAGGGACATGCTTCGGAAAAATCTAGCCCGAGGAAAAATAGACTGCACCCTAAAACTAAGTCTAGGCACAACTGAAAATCCCAACATTGTGGTAAACATCAAACAGGCCAAAGCTGTTATCGCGGCAACTGAGACTATCAAGCAACTAGCGTCAAGTATCACCTCGAATAATGCACTTGATATTCTACGCTGGCCTGGAGTGGTTGATGAAACAAGCGTGTCTAGAGGTGTGTTGCTAGATGATGCTCTGGCCAGTTTTGACGCTGCCCTGGCTGAGTTAATTGACAACCGTCAGCGCGAAGGTGCTGAACTGCAGCAATTTATACTATTGCGGTTAAATAGTATGGATACGCTAGTCAGCGAGGTAAACCAGCGTGTGCCCGAAATCCTGGCTCTACATCGCCAAAAACTAACAACCAAGGTGAACGAGCTAGTGGCCGAGCTAGATCAAAGCCGCCTAGAACAGGAATTAGTATTAATGGCTCACAAAGCTGATGTCGACGAAGAGATGGATAGACTGGGCGCACATCTTAGCGAAGTGAGACGCGTAGTGACTAAAGGTGGTGCCTGCGGTAGACGTTTAGACTTTTTGATGCAAGAGTTAAATCGTGAGGCAAACACCTTATCTTCGAAGTCTATTAGCCAATCAACCACCCAAGCGGCGGTAGAAATGAAGGTGTTAATCGAACAAATGCGCGAGCAAGTACAAAACATCGAGTAGCCATACTTGCTCAGACTTTATTTTGTACGATAATAAACTCGTAACAAAGTGAAAAAACTAATCATGATTGAACAGGAATACCGCATTGAATAACAGCAGCCAAGGCACTTTATATACTATTTCAGCTCCATCTGGGGCTGGAAAAACTAGCCTGGTTAACGCCTTAATCGAACAAGACCCATCGATTCAAGTATCAATTTCGCATACCACTCGAACTATTCGCCCAGGGGAGCTAAACGGAGTCAATTATCACTTTGTTGATCAAACCGATTTTTTGGCCATGCTAGCGCAAGCTGACTTTCTGGAACATGCCAGAGTATTTGATAACTATTACGGTACGTCCCAGCAATGGGTTGAGGAAACCTTAGCTAAAGGCCTTGATGTTATTTTAGAAATAGACTGGCAAGGCGCAGCTCAAGTGGGAAAGCTTATGCCCGATGCTATAGCGATCTTTATCTTGCCCCCGTCTAAAATGGCATTAGAGCGACGGTTGACCGGCAGAGGGCAAGACTCACCAGCGATAATCGATAAACGTATGAGCGAAGCGCAAAGCGAAATGAGCCACTATATTGAGGCTGATTATATAGTTATCAACGATAATTTTGACACTGCCTTAGTCGAATTAAAGGCCATCTTCCTCGCCCAACGAAATTCCTTGGCCCAGCAACAGCTTGCGCAGCAGTCGTTATTACAAGAGTTGCTATCCTAGAGCATAAATTTTAGGTATAATTCGCGGTCAATTGCGGCTTACCAAAACTGGTAGGCCTTGTTTTGTTAAAGATCGCGAGAAAGTTATGGCCCGTATTACCGTAGAAGACTGTCTAGAAAATGTTGATAACCGCTTTAGCCTGGTAATGGTTGCAAGTAAAAGAGCACGCCAAATTGCCGTCGATGGCAAAACCCCAATGGTGGAACTTGAGGCAGATAAACCAACGGTTCTAGCACTACGCGAAGTGGCTGAAGGTTTTATTAATCAAGATATTTTGACTGAAGTTGAAGTTGACGTTGACTTCCCAGAAGAAGAACTAGCTAATCTTGTTCAAGCTGACGCAGCACAAGAGGCTTAAGCCTTAATTCGGAATCTTACTATGCACTGCATTTATTCATCCCGATGTGACGACGCTGTTTCAAAGGCCGGATAATGCAGACCATAGACTCCTTAGCAGACAACCTACGCGGCTATCTGAGTCAGGAGCAGGTCAACCAAGTTTGTCGTGCCTACTACTATGCTGAACAAGCCCACGACGGACAAATTCGTCGCAGCGGCGAACCCTACGTAACACACCCCCTTGCAGTAGCTTTTGTGCTGGCCGAAATGCAAATGGACCATCAAAGTCTCATTGCCGCCCTATTGCATGACGTTATTGAAGATACTGGTATTGAAAAACATGCCATCGAGCAACAGTTTTCCTCGGTTGTTGCCGAGCTGGTAGATGGTGTTAGTAAGCTTACCCAAATCTCTTTTTCATCTAAAGCTGAAGCACAGGCAGAAAACTTTCAAAAAATGACCTTGGCCATGGCTAGGGATATCCGAGTTATCTTAGTAAAACTGGCCGACCGCTTACACAATATGCGCACACTTGGCGTGCTGCGACCGGACAAACGCCGACGCATCGCTCACGAAACCTTAGAAATCTACGCCCCCATTGCACAGCGCCTCGGCATGAACACCATTCGAGTTGAATTTGAAGAGCTAGGCTTTGCCGCCCTGCACCCAATGCGTTCGCGCCGAATTCAGTCAGCAGTAAAAGCGGCACGGGGTAACCGCCGCGAAATCGTCGCTAAAATTTCTGACGCGCTGGAAGCCAAACTTAAAGACGCCGGTATAGACGCCAGCGTGGTGGGCCGTGAAAAGCATTTATATAGCATCTATAACAAAATGCGGCAAAAGAAAAAATCCTTTGCCAATATCATGGATGTGTTTGCATTTCGGATCATTGTCGACAGCCCTGACACCTGCTATCGCGCGCTCGGTGCTGTACACAGCTTATACAAACCTGTTACCAGCCAGTTTAAGGACTATATTGCGATACCAAAAAATAACGGCTATCAATCTTTGCACTCAGTCTTAATTGGTTTGCACGGGATGCCAATTGAAGTGCAAATTCGTACTCAAGAAATGGAAGAGATGGCGAATAACGGTATTGCAGCACACTGGCTCTATAAGGCTAGTACCGAGCATGAATCGAACGGTGAAAGCCACAGCAGTCATCAACGTGCGCGCCAATGGGTACAAAGCCTATTGGAAATGAAAGAGCGTTCCGGCGACTCGATGGAATTTATTGAGAATGTCAAAATTGATTTATTCCCCGATGAGGTTTATCTGTTTACACCCACTGGTGAAATCAAAGAACTACCCGCCAGTGCGACAGCGATTGATTTCGCCTATGCGGTGCACAGTGATGTTGGTAATCGCTGCGTTGCCTGTCGCATCAACCGTAAGCTAGCACCGCTGTCTGAACCACTGCAAAACGGTCAAACAGTGGAAATTATTACCTCACCAACCGGCAAACCGCAATCAGCATGGTTAAACTTTGTCACTACCGGTAAAGCACGCACATCTATTCGCCACTATTTGAAGCATCAGCAACAATCCGAGTCAGTCTCCCTCGGCAGGCAACTGCTAGATAAAGCATTAAAGGACTTGGGCGCTAGCTTTGATGAATTGAGCCAGGCTCAATTGGAGTTTTTACTGGAGCAAACCAGCTGTAAAACCATGGACGAAATACTAGAAGATATTGGCAAAGGTAACCGGGTAGCATTTTTGACAGCCAGACGTCTATTATCAAAAATTGAATTAGACGGCTCCAAACATGGCAGTCAACCCATGGCCATCAGCGGTACCGAAGGCGTAATGATGAGTTTTTCCCAATGCTGCTATCCAATTCCAGGAGACGCGATCTTAGGCCATGTTAGCGCAGGCAAAGGGATTGTTGTTCATCGTGACAGCTGTAATCGCCTAAGCACTATTCGTAAAAAACCTGAACAATATATCCCGCTTAGCTGGGCAGAAGACGTTAATGGTGAGTTCTCTGTCGCCATTCGTATTAGTATGGTTAACCGCCGCGGTATTTTCATGGAGCTCGCTAGCAAAATTAATCTTATAGATGGCGATATAGAAAACATCGTTACCGAAAAACAAGATGCTACTCACACCGATGTTGTACTAACTTTAGGTCTTACTGACCGAGTTCACCTGGCGAAAATTATGCGCCGGGCTAGGTCTATTAATGGCGTATATCGTGTTGAACGTATAAAAAGTAATCCCCTAACAAAAAGGATAAAACCGAGTGACTCATAAAATCGTTATTCAAACTAATAATGCTCCCGCAGCAATTGGCCCCTACTCGCAGGCTATTAAGGCAGGTAACACTGTCTATATTTCTGGGCAAATTCCGCTAGACCCTACCACCATGCAAATGGAGACAGGCGATATACAAGCTCAAACGCGACGGGTTTTTAACAATATTGCCGCTATCGCCAGTGCTGCCGGAGGATCTTTTGAACACATGGTTAAACTTAATATTTCAGTGACAGATTTAGCCAATTTTGCGGCGGTTAACCAAGTGATGGAAGAGTATTGCAGCCAGCCATTCCCAGCTCGGGCCTGTGTTGGAGTAGCGTCTTTACCTAAAGATGCTGAAGTGGAAATTGAAGCAATTATGGTTGTGGATGACTAAGCTTTTTCAAGCGCTGACTATTTTTTAATCGGTGTTTGAGCGCTGTCGATAATCACTCGATACCCTTCCCGATACGAAGGGTATTTAAACTTATAACCCAGCTCTAATAAGCGACGGTTACTGCAGCGTTTACTGCCTGCCCTTCGTTTTAGCTCGTCACCGTCTTTAATAGCGCCATCAGCTAATTGATCACGCAACCAAGCAACTACTTCGGCTAATGGCGCAGGTTCACAGTCCACCGCCATATAGCACTCAGCCAAACTTTGCCCTTTCTCATAGCACATAATTAAATGCTCCAACACGCCAGCACAGTCATTACTATGAATGCGGTTAGAATAGTATTCCTGAGATGGCGCCACTGCACCAGCTCGAACTTGATTCAAAAAGACTTCTTGCCCAGTTCGATATATGCCACCAAAACGGACATTGATACTCGAATTTTTGCTGTCTGCCAACAACTTTTCAGTCTTCAGCATAACTTGACCAGAGTAACCTTCAGGATTGGTCGGTGATGTTTCATCCACCCAATTGCCGTCAGCTTGGTGGTAAACACTAGTGCTAGAGGCAAATAACAATAAAGTATTTGAATTGTGTTGCAGTGCGGCAAGAATGTTTTTTGTGCCCTGATAATAAGACTGCATATAGCCTTCTTCACTCCGCGCAGAAGGCGTTAAGGTTATCACTACCGCATCAAAGTCTATCTTGGCTAAAGTACTGAGAGTTTCTGGTTTAGTTACATCTGCGCTCATGCCTTCAAACTCCACCGGTAATAGCGCAATATTTCTACGAATAGCCGTTACTGTATAACCGTGGGCCAGCATACGGTGACCTAACTGCGTGGCAATATCGCCACAACCCACTAACAACAACTTTTTGTTCGCTTTTACATCGTTCATGCTATCGCTGTAATCCATTTTATTGCACACTAAAGAACTATAACTCTAACTGAAATTTATCAGCTAATGCCATTAATTTATCGTTGTGACCAAACAAAATAACCCGACAGATCTATCTCAACTTTCAGTATCCTCGTTTAAGGGCGTGGGCCCTCGCTTGGCCGAAAAACTTGCCCGGCTTGGAATCACCACTGTCGCCGATGTATTGTTTCATTTGCCGCTCCGCTATCAAGACCGTACCAAAGTGGTCGCCATTGGTGGCTTGCGCCCAGGCGGTGAAGTCGTCATTGAAGGCGAAGTCAAAATAAGCGATGTCGTCTATGGCAAACGCCGTAGCTTAGTCTGCAAGCTACAAGACGGTACTGGTACCACCACGCTGCGCTTTTTTCATTTTAACGCCGCGCAAAAAGCGATGCTGTGCGCAGGCCAAAAAATACGCTGCTTTGGCGAGCCTAGACGCGGCGCTAGTGGCTTAGAATTTTATCATCCTGAATTTCAAACTATCAGCAACCAGCTAATTTTAGATAAGGCCTTAACGCCAGTGTATCCGTCCACTGAAGGTATTCATCAACCTAGTTGGCGTAAACTTAGTGAGCAAGCCTTAGCGCTGCTAAACACCAATAGTCTGCCAGAATATTTACCCAGCCATTCCAAGCAACAAATAGACTTAGCAGCGGCATTGCAGTATCTGCATCGTCCGCCACAAGATGCTCAACTGGAACTGTTAAAAGAAGGTCAACATCCGTGCCAGCAACGGTTAGCACTTGAAGAACTAGCAGCACATCATTTGAGCCTATTGCGGCTTAAGCAGCAAACCCAAAGTCATCCGGCGCCACTAATGACTCCTCTGCCTGACAAAGGTAAAACCTTTCTTGATAGTCTGCCTTTTACACTGACCAATGCGCAGCACAGAGTGGCTGAGGAAATCAGCCAAGATTTGGCGCAATCATTTCCAATGCTCAGGTTAGTACAAGGAGATGTAGGCTCTGGCAAAACATTAGTAGCAGCACTGGCAGCACTGCAAGCAGTTAATAATGGCTATCAAGCTGCAATCATGGCGCCCACTGAAATACTCACTGAGCAACACTACAATAATTTCAAACAATGGTTTGAGCCACTGGGAATCAGTATTGCTTGGCTAGTGGGTAAGCAAGGGGCAAAGCTGCGCCGCGAGCAGCTACAAAAAATTGAAGATGGCAGTGCACAAGTTGTTATTGGCACTCATGCATTATTTCAAAACGACGTTGTTTTCAGCAAGCTAGGTCTTGCAGTTATTGATGAACAACATCGCTTTGGCGTTCATCAACGACTTAGCCTGCGTGAAAAAAGCAGTCAGCATAACTTTGCCCCACATCAATTAGTAATGACCGCCACCCCCATTCCAAGAACACTAGCGATGACGGCTTATGCCGATTTAGATTGCTCAGTTATCGACGAACTACCACCAGGACGTAAGCCCGTGCAAACCGTGTTAATCGTCAATAGCCGGCGCCAGCAAGTAATGGAGCGTGTTAACAAAGCTTGTCAAACGGGCAAGCAGGCCTATTGGGTCTGTACGCTAATTGAAGAATCAGAAGCTTTGGAAGCGCAGGCAGCAGAAGTTACCGCAACCGAGCTGGCCGAGCTGCTTCCAGATTTAAACATCGCCTTGATTCACGGCAGACTTAAACCGGCAGAAAAAGCACAGATAATGGCCGAGTTTAAAGCTGGCAACATTCAGCTATTAGTGGCCACCACCGTTATCGAAGTAGGCGTTGATGTACCAAACTCCAGCTTAATGATTATTGAAAACCCAGAGCGTCTTGGCCTTTCCCAACTACACCAATTACGCGGCCGCGTTGGGCGAGGCAGTGAGCAAAGCCACTGCGTACTGTTATATCAATCGCCACTATCACGCAATGGACAAATAAGATTAACCGCCATGCGCGATAGCAATGACGGCTTTTTTATCGCTCAAAAGGATTTAGAACTGCGTGGCCCAGGGGAAGTATTAGGCACTAAACAAACCGGCGACATGCAATTTCGCATCGCCGATATTATTCGCGACCAAGGTTTATTAGATGAAGTTAAGGCGCTCGCCGATGAAATTTTGTTAAGCCACCCTAATGTTGTTGAACCACTAATAAGACGCTGGCTACATTTCGGTGAGCAATACGCTAAGGTTTAGCGCTAACCCAACGCTTATATAAAACATAAATAGCGGCCACTACTGCAACACCTAAAGCGTTAGCCACAATGTCTAAACCAGACATCATTCTACCTGGTACCACACTCTGCCCTACTTCCATTAAAGCGCTGTAGCCAATAACAACAGCACACAATACATAAAATGTTTTATCCTTAGTGGCGGCACTCCAGGAAATCAACCCAAACAACCCATAACAGCCAAAATGCAGCAGCTTATCCCAAATATTTACAAACACTTCATCAACGGGTGTTAAGGAGAAATACGCTACAAAAAATCCATACGCGATAAAAACTGGCAGGCCAAAAATGCTTAGACCCAGCCTTTCAAATAATACTCTCATGATGACACTATAGTATTTGAAAACTGAGATAATTTAGCATCCATAGAACTACACCAATATCGCTGGCAATTCTTTCTGCAGCCGCATTTTCTCTTTCGTGCCATCGCCCGTTAAAGCAAAGCCTAGCAGTGCGCCGTTAGCATCTCTGAATTCAGCAACTACATTGTTACCGTCCTCATTAATAGTCCACTCGCCTGCGGCATCACGTGGTGCAGGGCTGACGACTAATGGACAAGCAGGTACTTTAACGGTTACCGGCATTGCTGGATAAACAACTTCAGTGGGCTCGCCAGTTAAGGTTTTGGCCAATGCTTTAGCGGCCGTCATTAATGGCGCAACATAAACCAAT
>TARA_B110000902_G_scaffold221211_1_pt1 | contig 25197 bp, 23 predicted proteins | sample TARA_B110000902 | Tara Oceans TARA_B110000902 (sample SAMEA4398009) | marine metagenome | biome: Polar Biome; feature: [SRF] surface water layer (ENVO:00010504); material: water (ENVO:00002006), including particulate matter (ENVO:01000060) such as... | depth 5 m | reverse complement strand
TCATCATCTTGGTTATTAGAAAAATATTTAAACATAGCAGAATAATGGATATAGAGAAATTAGTAAAAGAGTTTCCAAACGATATGGAATTGGGAAACGCAGTAAGAAATATTTACTTACGAAGAGAAAAAATTTTAGAAGAACATAAAGACATAAAAATATTTGAATCACCAGATAAGGGTAATACGGTTTATGTTAGAGGATGGGGACAACCTTCTTCAACAAGAAAAAAAGTTACAAATCAATTAAATTTATTCGATGAAATTAGTTAAAAATATAAACCAATTAAAACGACCGTTAGAGATAACTCCAATTAGTGTAGAAGAAATTGAATCAATATCAACTACACTTTTAACAGAACTTACCAAACATGGTGGTGTTGGTTTATCTGCAAATCAAATCGGGTTAAATACTCGTGCGTGTGTAATCAATGTTAAAGAACCTCTTGTATTAATAAATCCAAGAGTTGTTAATGTATCGAAAGAAACAGTTGCATATGTAGAGCAGTGTTTATCATTAGATAAGACAATGAAAAAGCCAGTTAAAACAGTAAGACATAAATCATTTTCGGTTGAAACAGATAATTTAGGCATAGTAGAATTTAGTGCCGATAAAGTAGATTCTGAATGGAAAGATTCTAATGAGTTCTTTTCTGATGAGGGGCTATTAGAATGTGTTTGTGCTCAACACGAGATAGACCATCTCAATGGGATTCTTATAACAGATTCCGAAAGAAGATATAGTACAACATTTGTACGAGCAAAGAAATATGGAAGAAACGAAAGAGTAATGGTAAAACTATCAGATGGTTCTACTGAATTCATGAAGTACAAAAAAGCAGAACCTCTATTATCAGTAGGAGCTGAAATCTTATAATTTAAACAAAACATGGCAAAACTTATATTTACATATACAGATAAAGATTACATTGAACACAATAGGGAAGTAAGCAAAATTGAATTAGATATGCCAGATGATATGGATATCCACGAATTCAAAGTAGTTTGCGTTAGACTTGCATCTACAATAGGTTATACTAACAAATCAATAACAAAGGCATTTGGAGATTTAATCTACGGAGAAGATAGTCCAAATTCCATAAAGGAATTATTAGATGAACTCAATATCAATACAGATAAAAAAACTAAACGATAGATTGTTAACACAAAATATCGTCATACAAACTCTTATAAGCATTCTGATTGAAAATGATATAGTTACAGAAGAAGAGTTTGAACTTAAAATTGAAAATAATCTTGATGATGTTCAAGATATCATTAAATCTATTGATAACGTATCTTTAGAAAACGATGAAGAAGACTTAGTTACCAGTTCCATGTACTTTGGACCACATGGAGAAGCCTAAAAATATATAACATTTTATTAGGATATATGAATTAATTTTCGTATATTAGTAGAATAATATGTTTAAATAAAAGGGAGACCTTATGAAAAAGCAACTAATATTCGCAGTAATCATTTCACTTTGTTCGTTTGGAATGATTGATATTGCAGTAACAAAGGACATGGAATCTACTCAAAAACTTGAGTTAAGCAATATAGAAAAAGCAAGACAAGATTCACTTTGTAAAATAGAAGAAGAAAAACTTCGAAAAGAACAACATCACAGAGAAGAGTTAAAAAACTTTTTAGATGCAATAGGATTCAGAGAAAGTGGTAATAGATATCACATAACAAACAAATGGGGATACATGGGTAAGTATCAATTTGGAAAAAGTACTCTGAAAACAATAGGATTCAAAGTAACAAGAACTGAATTCTTATCTAACCCACAACTACAAGAAGAAGCAATGTTAGCTTTATTATTACACAACAAAAAAAGATTACAAAAGTATATTGATGTATTTGATGGTCAAACTATTAATGGTATATTAATTACTGAAAGTGGAATATTAGCAGCTGCACATCTTGGAGGACAAGGTTCTGTAAAACGATACTTTAAGAATGGTAAAGTTTTTAGAGATGGTAATGGAACAAAAATCACTTCTTATATGAATAAGTTTAGTGGTTATGAAATTAAATTAAAAATACAATCATGATAGAATTATTAACTACCTATAATATAGTTATAGGAATTTCAGTACTCGTAAACATTGTACTACTAATAGGTGTTCGAAACCTATTAAAACAAAACGAACAACTCGAAGATAGGGTAATTAATACTATACTTTCAACAAGAGAGAACGTACAGAACGCTCTTGATGGAATGAGAAGACTCGATAACAAACAAGCATTCGAAATGGATGATGAAGTTGGTGTGAGTTTTACTGAGATTAAAAAAATAATAGAAGACTTAAACAAAGAACTATAATGGCGAAAAAAAGAAGGAAAAAATCCAAAATTTATTTTGGTACACCTGCACAAGATGCAATAATAAAATATAATGCTAGTGAAGATTTTGAAGAAAGGTCCACCATATATGAAGAAGGAATCAAATACCCATTCGAAAAACTTGCAGAAAATGTTCTTAATACTTTCAAGTTTTCATATTTCGATGTACCAAAAAAAGATATTCAAACAGAAGTAGTTTCTACAATGGTAGAAAAAATGCATATGTTTAAACCTGGTAAAGGTAGGGCATTTTCTTACTTTACTATTATAGCAAAGAACCATTTAATTTTAAAGAATAATGGTAACTATAAAAGATGGAAGCAAAATAACTTACTTTCACAGATGCCTGAAACTTGGAATCCTGAAAATGATTTTACTGAAGTTGAAGAAAATGATGAATTTAAAGATTTTAAACGTCTGATGTTAGAATTTTGGGATAGTAATTTAAATACTATATTCACCAAGAAACGAGATTTGCAAATAGCGGATGCTGTATTGGAATTATTTAGGAGAAGTGAACATATAGAAAACTTTAATAAGAAACATCTATATCTTTTAATTAGAGAAATGACCGATTGTAAAACACATTATATTACTAAGGTTGTTAATGTAATGAAAGTACATCAAAAGAAAATGTTAAATGATTACCTTGAATATGGTGATTTCAGAACACAGAAAGCAAAGTTTGGTGTGGAAGTAAAAAATGATTTTATAGATACAGATTACTTATAGTAAATAAATTATCAATGGGTTACATATTAGGAATTAGTTGTGGTTACCACGATTCAGCGGCAACTCTAATAAAAGACGGTATAGTATTGGGTGCGTGTGAAGAAGAAAGATTTACAGGCATAAAACATGATTCTTCATTTCCACATAACACAATCAAATGGTTATTGCAAGAATATAGTATAACCAAAGATGATTTGAATGATATTTGTTTTTATGAAATACCATTTGAAAAAATAGATAGAATAGAAGCCTCTACAAAAAAGGGTGGTTTATTAAATTACTTTAATAGACGAAACATTATTAAGAGAAACAAAGAATCTTATATTGATTTAATTCAAGATATAAACTTATATGTTGGTAAAGAAACAAATGTTTCATTTACAGAACATCATCTATCTCATGCAGCATATTCTTATTACACTTCACCATATAACGATGCTATCATAGTTTCGGTTGATGGAGTTGGTGAGTGGGAAACAACCACAATATACGAAGGAAAACGAAACACTCTTACAAAATTAGAATCAATTAAATTTCCACATTCACTTGGAATGTTTTATTCTACCATGACTGCATTTCTTGGATTTAAACCAAATGAAGGTGAGTATAAGATGATGGGATTAGCACCATATGGAGATTCATCTAAATACATAGATAAGTTTGATTCTATTATCACTAATCACCTCGGTAGTTTTAAATTAAACATGGATTTCTTTACATATGAATATTCAGATACACATATGTTTAATGAAAAACTTGGAATGGAACTTGGAATCGAAAATAGATTACCAGAAGAACCACTTACACAGGAACACAAAGATTTAGCTGCAGCCGTACAATCTATATACGAAAAATATTTCTTTAGCTTATTAGATAAAGCATATAAATTATCACCATCACGAAATTTATGTTTAAGTGGGGGTTGTGCATATAATGGAACTGCAAATGGTAAGATACTAAAACAAACTTCTTACAATAACTTATGGATTCCACCAGCACCATCAGATGCGGGTTCTGCAATAGGATGTGCTCTTAATAATTACTATGAGAATAATGTATCTATAAGAAAAATAAATACTAATCCATACCTAGGACCAGAATATTCTAAAGATAAAATTAAATCTGCACTAAATTCATTTAGTAAATATGTTTATAGTGAGTATGTATTTGATAAGGAATTAATTAAAACCATTTCAAAAGAAATTACTGAAGGTAATATCATTGGTTGGTTTGATGGGAGAATGGAATTTGGTGCAAGAGCATTGGGTAATCGTTCTATCTTAGCAAACCCAAGAGACCCTCAAATGAAATCTCGTTTAAATATGATGATTAAAAAGAGAGAGGGATTTAGACCATTTGCACCAATGATTATAAAAGGAGAACAGGTAAAATATTTTAAATATCAAAGAGTTGTTCCTTATATGAATCAAGTAGTTAAAGTTAAAGATGAGTTTATAGATAAACTTCCTGCTATAACTCATATCGATAATTCGGCAAGAATACAAAGTTTAGATTCTAAATCTAATCCAAGAATTTATTCTTTACTTGAGCAACTTAAAGTAGATAACGAATACCCAATTGTTATTAATACATCATTCAATCTAAAAGACCAAACAATGGCTCTTACACCAGAAGATGCAATAAAAACATTCCTAAATTGTGAAATGGACACTCTTGTACTTGGAAATTATATTGTTAAAAAAACAATTATTTAATTACTAAAATATACTTATTGACAGATAGAGGACACTATTCTAAGTTATAAATTCCCTCGGAAATCTCTAATCGTATAATAAAGTGGTTAGTATAAAATACCCTTCCTTTTGGTGGGGTTTTTTTGTACATAAATATATAAACCCACGATACACTTCTTATAATAGGTATTGAATATATATCATAATTTTTTTTATCATATATACCATAGTTATTAAGTGGATATCCCTTAGTTTTGCAAGATGGAAAAGTTATTTACATTTAATTAAAACAAAAGGAGAACAATATGGAATTTTTGAAAAAAATAGGCTCATGGGCCGAAGAATTGACAAAGATTGGTATCAGTTTCATCGCCTTTGGAGTAGTACTTGAAGTACTCTTCTCAGGTGCAAACATCCCTTTTTGGCCAGAAGTATCAGTAGTTGATAACATTATGGGCATTCTAGGAAGTTTAAGTGCTGAGGGTCTGTTAGGACTTGTAGGGGCTTTTGTACTGTATCACATTATTAAAAAGTAAGAGTTAGGAGTAATTCTAACAACGCGTTAAAGATTAAACCTCACCCTAAAAAGTGGGGTTTTTTCGTTTACTATATTTATATACAACTAATATGGTATAATCATGAGTATAGAATTTGAATTATTTCCTGGCAAAAACCTTAGTGGGTTGTTTAAAGATATCTATGATAATCAACAAAACAAGAAACAAAGAATCTCAGAACTGATTTCAGAAATGAGAAATGTAATCAGACATGCTGGGGATATGGCGGTAATAGGACCAATCCTAAAAGACTTAATTGATTCATCAATCAGAAACGATGAATCATTAATTAAGATGAGTGCAATTGCACAAAGAATTATAGGTGCAGCACAAAAATCAGAAGGAGATACTGGTTTTCTTTCCGATATTGAAAAAGAACAACTACTAAAGCAATTAGATGAAACTATTTTACAAGTAGCAGATGAACAAGATGTAAAGGTTGATGAACTTACTAACGAAATAGAAGAACTTAAACAAAAGGTTGGTAAGTAATGGCACAAAGAATACAAAAATCAAATTCAGGATTCCTAACCAATAAGGCAGATAATTCAAATAAGTTAATAACAGGTACAGTAGTATTTGTACATATTGATGATACTGAATTTGAATCGATAACCATTCCATCAGATATATCTTCTGATGTATCTGATTTGGATTCAACACTTGGATTTGCCAAAATAGTTGAAAGGGGAGATACTTCATATGATTATGATGATTTAAATGATTATCCACCATTTAATATTGACGAAGGCCTTCCATTACTTGGTGAGGTAGTTGAATTAATTAAAGTGGGTGGTAATTCACATTATAAAAGAATTCATAATATAGATATCAACGCAGGTAATGCAGTTGAAGATGCTCAACTTAGAGGATTGCCAGTAGAAAATACAGATACTAACTCAAGTGGTTATTCAGAAACCTCAGAAACAGGAACACCTAACTCAGGTGGTGATGGTGATAGAAGTAATACACTTGGTGAATATTTTGAATCAACACAAATTAATCCTCTTAAATATTATGAAGGAGATAAGATAATCCAATCAAGATTTGGTCAATCAATTCGTTTTAGTGGATATAATAATGAAGAGAATATATTCGCTCCTACTATAATACTTAGAAACAGACAAAACGATTTATCAATCGATGAATTAAAAGAATTTGAAATAACAGAAGAAGATGTTGTTGAGGATGGTTCTACTATTGCAATAACGAGTGGAGATTATGAATTAGCCTTCACACCTGGTACTGCAGATATTCCACTTGAAACAGAACCCATTTATCATGTTCCACCAGATGAATTAAAAGGTACAGACCAAATTCTTTTAAATAGTGGTAGAATTATTATATCTTCTAAAGATTCCGAAATGATGTTTTTCTCTAAAGGAGATTATTCATTTATATCAGATGGTAAGTTAAGTATCGATAATGGATTGGCTGGAGCAGAGATTGATTTAAACGGAGAATATAGAACAACTACTAACGATAATAATATGTATTTTTTGGGTGGTAGTGGAGAAATATACTTAAATACTGAAGAAACAACCGAACCATTGGTAAGGGGTGAAACTCTACTTGGGTTACTAGAGGAGTTAATTGATGCTATTAATGTACAAATATTTCAAACTCCATGTGGACCAACTGCACCAGGACCAACAAACAAACCAACCTTTAACCAGATTAAATCTAAATTGAATACATTTTTATCTACGTTAAACTATACGGAATAACAATATGTCATTTAGTAAATTTAAATCCGCCATGAATTCATATATGACCAACCAAGGTGGGATTGGGGCATTTACTGATTTTGCAAAAAAGATAACAACAGAATATGATATGTGTGTTAAAGCAGGTGTACAGGATGTAAATCCAATTCCAATATCAGCTGGTAATACTGCGGGAATGGAAGCACTGGTTGCAATTGCATGTCAGGTTGCACTATCTAAAACCGATGGAATGCATACTTTTGCAGATGATATTGGAAAAGGAGTTGTTGCATATTGGACAGGACTTACACTTACTGTGGGTATTCCACCTGTTATTCCTGCAAGTGGTGCAATTTCAAATATAACAACTACCGCAGCTGTTTGTATGAATCCAGGTACTTGGCCTCCAGTAGGACCTTTATCTAATCAAAATTCTAATGAAGCATTTTTAGGTTTGTTAATCGCTGCAATGCAAGGACATCTACCAACAACAGTACATATGTATTCAACCATATCTATATATCCTGGAGCTCCTCCACCAGTAGCACCCGGTGTTTTAATACATCCTGGCTTTCTAGTTCCAGGTTAATAACCATAAAATCAATAGTAATATATTTATATTAAGATAAACATAATCAAAAATGAACAACAAACAATTAATAAAAGTAATAAAGACTCTTGTTGAGGTAGAAACTGCCAAACAACAAGAACGTTTTTTATCGAAAACTTTTCCAAGAATATTGGATGAGGAAGTAAGTAGAAGATTAGCAGAGGTGAAGGGGGGTGTACCCGTTCCCTCAACGCAAGTCGTTAGTGAAGAGATAGACCCTTTCCAACAAGTAGAACTTGCGTTAGAACAGGAACGAGCAACACCAAAAAAACAATTCACTAAAAACAAAACTTTGAATGAGGTTTTAAATATGACAAAACCATTTACAAAGGCTCAAAGAGCAAGTGGAGCAACACCAGGAGGTGGAGCATCTGTATTAGATAGTTTACCTCCACAAGAACAACCGATTCAAGAGAGTATGGATAAAACCTTAACGTTTGATTCTCAAGGAGCAGGAGCTGGAATTGGTGGAATGAGAACTCAGATGGCAGCTAAAATGGGATATGGTGATGTATCACAAGGAACAAGTAAACAAGGTCTTGGAGTTAAAACAGGATTAGCTGGATTGGATAAAATTTTAAATAGAGATAATTCATCACTTGTAAAAAAGTTTAAAACGAGATAAGGGAGTGAGTCATGGCATTTATACTTGGTAGAAAAACACTAAAAGATTCTGAAGAATTCGATTCATATGCGTATGGAATCACATTACCTATACAAAATGGTAATACAGGATTTTTCTCACAGGCATTTACATCACTTGACCAAGCAAAAGCTAATCTTGAAAATTTGTTATTAACTGCAAAGGGTGAACGAATAATGCAACCAGAATTTGGTTCAGGTCTTAGGTCATTATTATTCGAACAAATGGATGATAGTGAATTTAAAAAAAACATCCAAAAGACTATTTTAAAAAGTGTGGAGTATTGGTTACCATACATTAGAGTAGAAGCAATTGATGTTAATATGGAAAATGAATTAAGAGATAAAAATCAAGTAAATTTAAGTTTACAATTTACCGTTGGAAATGATATTAGTTTACAAGAAATAACATTGGTAGTACAGGAATAATATTATGGCATTAAACTCAGCTAATTTTAAAAGTAATAACGGAAGAGATATTAAGTATCTTAGTAAAGATTTCGCATCTTTCAGAAAGAATCTTATTGAGTATTCTAAAACATACTTTCCTAAGACATATTCTGATTTTAACGAAGCTTCACCTGGAATGATGTTCATCGAGATGGCATCATATCTTGGAGATATATTATCGTACTATACAGATGATTCATTGAAAGAATCATTGATGTTATATGCGGAAGATAAACAAAATGTAATTGCTTTAGCTTGTTACTTAGGATATAAACCGAAAGTTACTTCACCTTCAATTGTTCAAATCGCAGTATATCAATTAGCACCTGCAATTGGTGCTGGTGAAGATAACAGACCAGACTCTGATTATTTTTTAAGAATCAAAGAAGGCATGGTGGTTGAAGCTGCTAAATCGAATGTTCAGTTTAGAACAACAGAACTTGTTGATTTTAATGATTCAACTGATAGAGAAATTACTGTTTATACAGATGCAAACGGAGAAGCTACTCAGTATCTTATTAAAAAGTATGTTAACGCAATATCAGCTGTATTAAAGACAGTAACTCAAACATTTACTTCACCTAAACAATTTTCAAAAATAAATATTGCAGATAAGAATGTAATAGATATATTTGATATAAGAGATTCTAATGGTGGTAAGTGGTATGAAGTTCCTTATTTAGCACAAGAGATGGTATATGTTGATTATCCTGTTGATGAACAAACTGATAAAGATTTGGCTCAATTTAAAGATTCTGTTTCAAATATATTAAAGGTATTAAAAACTTCAAAAAGATTTGTAACTAAGATTAATCAAGATAATACAACTACAATAGTTTTTGGTGGTGGTAATTCATCAAATGATGAAGTGTTGATACCAAATACAAAAAATGTAGGATTGGGATTAAATTCTTCCATAGATAAAATGAGTTCAGCGTTTGACCCCGCTAACTTTCTAAGAACATCATCATATGGACAATCTCCATCAAACACAAAACTAACAATTTCTTATTTAGTGGGTGGGGGAGTATCTTCAAATGTTGCTAAAGGTGAGTTAACAAATATTAAGAGAATCGAATTTGATGATGATGTAAAAACATTTGCACAAAACGAAACAGTTTTGTATAATAAAATGAAATCTTCAGTAGCAGTTGATAATCAAACACCTGCAACTGGTGGTAGAGGTGAAGAAACTATTGATGAAATTAGAGAAAATGCACTAGCTAACTTTGGTTCACAAGGTAGAGCGGTAACTAGAAAAGATTATCAAGTTAGAGCATTGGCATTACCTGCTAAGTATGGTGGTATTGCTAAAGCATATTGTTCACCAGATGGACAATTAGATAACAATTCTCCTGGTTCATTATTAAAAGATACCGATTCGATTGAAGAGTTGGTTGGTTTAGTCAATACGGTTAAGGATAAAAATTTATCAGACCAAGAAACAAGAGAAGAAGTTCAGAAATTATTAAAAGGTAAAATGGGTAGTCCTGGTGAAAAGAACAATCCATTTGCAATTAATTTATATATCCTTGGGTATAATGCAAATAATAATTTATCAGTTTTAAACAGAGCAGTTAAGGAAAACTTAAAAACATATATCGGAGAATATAGAATGTTAACTGATGGAATTAACATTATCGATGGATATGTTATAAATATTGGACTTGATTTTGAAGTTAGAGCGTATAGTGGATACAATAAGAGAGAAGTTCTCGCAAAATGTATTACAGAACTAAAGGACTATTTTAAAATAGATAATTGGACATTTAATATGCCAATAAACATCTCAGCTATTGAGATTTTATTAGCAGGTATAGAAGGTGTACAATCTGTACCTAAGTGTGAAGTTGTTAATAAGTGTTTAGGAAGTTACTCAACACATTCGTATAACATATCAGAAGCAACTAAAGGCAAAATGGTTTACCCATCAGTAGACCCATGTGTATTTGAAGTTAAGTTTCCAAATAAAGATTTAAAAGGGAGAGTATTATAATGTATCATTTCGTAACATCATCTAAAGATTCAACAATTTACTTACAACAACCAAATCAAAACACTGGATTGGATGAGATACTTGAAGTGTCTAAAACCTTCTATGGAAATCTTAAAGATAATGCAAGAACATTATTAAAGTTTGATACTACTCCATTATCACAATCAATTGCTAGTGGAGATATTACAATGAGTTCTGCTCATTTATTATTAAAAGAATCAGATGCAAATGAAATTCCAATTGATTATACAATTTATGCATATCCAATTTCACAATCATGGGATATGGGAATCGGAACTCGTTTTGATAATATTTCAACTGATGGAGTTAGTTGGGAAAATAGAGGAAATGTATCTAGCACTTGGTTAGGGGATGGTTCTTATTTAAATGGTACAAGTGGTTCGTTTAATGGAAAGGGTGGAACCTGGTACACAGGTTCAGTTGGTTCACAAGCATTTTCATACCAAACTGGTGATATTGAAATGAATGTATTAGATTCAATGAATAGTTGGGTTGGTGGTACATTACCAAATGAAGGATTTATAATAAAACATTCAGATTCAGTTGAATCGGACACTATCGATTATGGAGAATTAAAATTCTTTAGTAAAGAAACTGCTACTATATATCAACCTAAGTTAAGAATTGGTTGGGATGATTCATTATTTTCTACGGGTTCGTTAACATCTCTAACTGCAGAAGATATTCATATAACATTTAAAAAATTAAAAGTAAGATACAAACGAGGAAGTAAGCCAATGATTAGAGTTTTTGGTAGAGAAAAATATCCTCTTAAATCTTATACAAACACCTATGCATATACTGATGTGAAGTTTTTACCATCAACAACATATTATCAAATCAAGGATATAGTAACTGGTGAAGTAATTATACCATTTAATGATAATTATACTAAAGTTAGTTGTGATACTACTGGTAACTATTTTAAATTAGATTTAAGTAACTTCGAATACAATAGAGATTACTTTATTGAAATCAAAACAGTACGAAGTGGTGTAGTAGAATATTTTAGTGATAAAGAGTTAACATTTACAGTAGAGAAGTAACATGGGTTTAAAAGACAGATTCAGAATAGATGAGCTTGTTAAAAAGGGTTCTAAAGCTATCCCTCGTGATAAACGAGGTGAGTTGCGAGTGCGTAAAAAAGATGGTAAGGCTATTCCAACGGGATACTCTAAAGATAATAATGGGAGATTCGCTCCACAACCATCTCCTTTTATACCATATGGTCAACAACCAATTAAACATCCAGGCATTCCTCCTGAGTTAAAACGATTTAAATCAGATTTTGTAGATACCCTGCCTCCATTAAAAAGTCTTGCAGACTTAGAAGCTCAAAAATCATTTGGAGGAGAAACATCAGGTTTTATTGAAAAACCAAATTATGATGAGAACCAACTTAAAAGAGCTCTTGACGTAAAAGTTGATGAATTAATTAAACCCGTAAAGCCAAAACGAGGTGATTTTATTCCTAAACCAAGATATGTTAAACTTGAGAACCTTTACAAACAAGCTCAAACTCAGATTAAAGTAATAACAACGGAAAGAGATAATGCATTATCTAGTATAGCTTCACTTGAATCACAAATAGCTGGATTACAAGCAGAAGCTAATGACTTACGAGCTCAACTTGATGCACAAATTATAGAAACCGAAAAAGCTACTGATAGATATACTGATTTACTAAAAGATTTCCAAACTGCATTAATAAAAGGTACTAAAGAAGGTATTGAACGAGCATCATTATCAGCACAAGTTACTGGATTCCAAGCACAGAAAGAAACGTTAGTACAACAATTGAGTTCACAACAAGATATTGTAAAATCATTACAACAAGCCGCAGTTGTACAACAACAAGTTGCAGACCAAGTAGTTGCTGCAAAAGAAAACGAAGTTGAGGCAGCTAAACAAACAAGTTTATTATCATTAGTTGACCAAAGACCACAGTTCCAAATAAAAGGAACAGTAGCATGGGCAGCAAAGGCTTCGAATAAAAACAAAAAACCTGATTTTCCAGTTTACTATGATGATAGAAAAAAGGGTAACAGAGGTGTTCTTAGTGGAATGGCGTTTGAATGGTTTAATATGGGAGAAGAATCAGTAACATTAAATGTAACTGAAGAGGTTAAGAAAAAAGGCAAATGGTTAAATGGTGTACCTTCTTCAGTAACTATACCAAAAAGTCCAGATGGTGGTTCAACTCCTGGTAAAAAGGCAATAAGTTTCTCACGAGGTAGTGCTGGTAGGGGAACATGGGAAACTGATATAAAATTTAAAAATGCAACTACACAAGAAGAGTTCGTAATGAAAACACATTACTGGCAAGCTAGAAGGAGAAGGTCAACCTAATATATTATGGCAATAGATACGTTTAAAGAAATAGTAGAAAGAAAAGGTTATCTTGTAGAAAGAGAAGATAGAAAAATTTTCGAAAAGGAAATTAAGAAATCTAACTTTGGACTTGGTATGTCTGATATGATTGAATTTATTCTATATGATTCAAACGATAATCAGTTACCCCAAGGTGAGGAAGCAAAACTTGTTAGATATATTCATATTAATGATACGAATATCAATGATTACTTTTTAATAACTAAGAATGTTGACAATAAAAAAACAAATGATGCATCTGAATTTATAGTTGATTTAGAAAAATTAATTAGAGAAGCGGGATACTCAAATGGTATATTCAAAACACAAATAACATTATTAAATAGACGAGTAGGTTCTGAAGAAGGAGAAACAGATAAGTTATGGATACATGAAATATCTCCATCAAGAACTGAAATAAGAGTAGTTCCATTAAATAACGCAGCTAAACCAAACGAAGATTTATTAAGAAGATATGGTTTGTTTACTGATGAAGGAAACTTTAGAGATGATACAATTTATTATGTTAGAAATTTCATTGATAGTATTGATATCATACAGGTTGTAGATAATTTTATAAGAAGTAAAGGTAAAATTCGTGATGGAAGAAGATATCAAAAATTAATTCAACAAGAATTTAAAGTAGGTTCATTTGATAGTTTACTAATTGATATCAAAGCAAGATATCTTGAATCGATGGATTACTTTATAATTGGTAAAGATTGGGATATTACATCAAATACATATGGTAAGTCTAAAGATAGACCAGATATGTTAGAATTAACAATTGCAAAAATAAGAAGAACTGCAGAAACTGCTATACGAAATTCTGTTGAATACTATTTACCAAAACGTACAATTCAAAATAGTGTTGAACTAACTGCAGATGAGCAAGTTACTTTTGATAAGGTTAAGAGAATATTAAAAACTATAAAAGCAAATCAAAGATTTGAAAGTACTGTACCATCAGAAATAGGTGGAGTAACACGAGGGTGTACAGACCCTAATGCGCTTAACTATAATGCACGAGCAAAAGAAAACGATGGTAGTTGTAGGTATAAAGAAACAGAAGTAGCTGCAACCATCGTAGAGGGTTGTACTGATACAAATGCTGTAAACTATAACAAGTATGCAAGTAAAGATGATGGTAGTTGTAAATACCAAGAAGTAATTGAGGAGTATTCTGATTTAGGAGGAGGAGTTGAAACTGATTTAGAAGAAGTAAAGGACGTAAAAAATCCACCTCCACCACCACCACCACCTCCAAGAGTATATAAATACACAACAAAGATATACTACATTTGGTCAGACACAGGTTCAATCAGTTATGTTGATAGAAATGGAGCATCGGTAGTATCTGCGGGTATTGAGTATGATGCATTAAAAATAACTTTTAGAGATGATGGGCCTCCTGTATTTACTAATGATGTAAGAGAAGTTCCTAAGATAAAAGTAACTCCACCACTCGTAGTTGAGTATAGAGTTAAAAATATTAGTAGAGTAACTAAACAAAGACCACAGTATAATCAGAGAAAAAATCTAAACCAAAATTTCTATCAAAATGGGTTTATGGGATTTAGCAATTTTAATTTTAGTTTTCCTGAAATAATAGAAGAGTTTGAAGAAATATTTGTTGGTTCGGCTCTAACTTTTCAGTATAAAAATAAACTATCTCAATCAAAAACAAGTTCTACAATAGAACCTAATGATACATTGGTAGTATGTGCACTAGAAAATTCAATATCAAGTGTACCAGGACTTAAAGTAACACGAGTGGGAGTTTGTGGTGGAACATATCCACAGGTAATTACAGTACCAACACCACAAAAAAAATGTAATAACACACGAGCTATTAATTTCGGAGCACTTGGTGTATGTAAATACGCACCTGCATTACCAGAACCTGTTGAACCAGATTTGCCTCCACCAGTTAAACCAGACCCAATTATAATACATCCACCAGCTGCAAGAAGATGTAGAGATACAGGTGCAATAAATTTTAACCAAGAAGGACAATGTATATATCCAGTTAACATTCCTCCAGTTGATGTACAACCTATTATTACATTCCCAACCATATCTCAAGGAGGAACGGGTGGCGGAAGTTACGGTGGAAGTGGAGTAGTTGAAGAAATTTTAGACCAAATGGATAATTACAATAATAACCGAGAAGGATATAACATCGGTGGTGGAAATGGCGGAAGAGCAGGCGGACGAGACGTTCTTAGAAGAAGTAGAGAATACTAATAGTATATTTTTTAAAAACATATTTATAGTATGAATATAGGTGGATATTAATGAGAAATAGAAGACAATTTAATTACGATGACTTTAGAAGTTATGAGGATAACTTTGGAAGAACTAATGGCGAAAATCCTTTCGGATATGAACCAGATGTATTTCGTCCTGTGGGTAACTCCGGAGGAGGAGGGGGAGGTGGAACTCCAAGAAGAAACCCACCTGTTGTTATTAAAAATCCAATACCAGAGATATCTAGACCTAGATTTACAAAGCCAATAATAACTCCACCACCACCGCCACCAAAACCAGAGTTACCACCTGAGCCAATAATACCTATCAAACCACGACCAATTGTATTTGTAAAAGGTGGTTGTATGGATAATAAGGCAACAAACTTTGATAGAAGAGCAACATATGATAATGGAAATTGTAAGTATCCAAAGCCGGAGATTAAACCTGCTGTTAAGGATTACAATGCTCCAGTTAGTGTAACAGTAGCTACTGATAGAGGACCTTCAACTGTTAATGTTGATGGTAAATCAGTAGGAACAACAAATGGTAGCGGAGATTTTCATTCTCTAGTTTTAAAATTCACAGAAAAAGAATTACTGAGTAGAAAAACTATATCAATAGAAAAATCAGGATTTACATCAAGGGATGAGTGGAGAGTATCTGCTAAACAAAAAACCTTATATAAAGATATAAAACCAGTTCGAGATTTTATACGACCTGATTTACCACCAGACTTTGCCACAGGACCAATTCGTACTAACCCAAATCCAACTAGAGGTAGAGGTACTGTAAGAGATAACGCTCCTACAATCACTGCCACAAATGATGGTAGTGGTCAGTTTAGAGATTACATGGATGATTACATACAACCACCATCTGAACAATTTGGTGGAAGTGGTATCAATTTCAGAGGAAACAATTCCTTTGAAACAAGAGCGGGAAGAAGTGATAATGGAATGGGTATTGTTTTGGATGGAGTTACTAGAGGTAATCCATATTCAAGAGCTCCAAAACCTAGAAATGAATTTTTAAATGTAAGACCTAAATATAGACCAATTGCGCCAATTGAACTTGGATTTAACAAACCAAAACCACAAAAAAATATAATACCACCAAAAGTATCGGTAGGTTCAGTTCCATTCAATTACTATGAAATTGAATTAGAAAGAAAGATTGATGGTAAATGGGTACAACAACCAAGTGCTACAAATAAAGCTGCAAAAACATTAGATGGAACTTTAAGAGCTAAATCTCATTCATTAAGAGTAGGTTTTAGTTTAAGAAAAGAATCTGTTGAGATTATAGACCCACCTATTATTGAAGAAACTTTTTCAGTAAGTATAATAGGAGATGTGCCAACAGATGATACCATTCTTTGGAAAACTAATTATGGACAAGTTGGGGCTGTGTTGGATGATGATGATATCGTACAATTTACTGTTGAAAGACAAACAGGAGACCCAATACCAACTATTTCATTTTATGCAAATGGAATAACAGACTTTTCACATAGAGGAGAATATCAATACTCATCTAATAGAAAAAAGACTAAAATAATAAAAGCATTAGAACATACTATTCAACTTGAAGGTGGACAAAATGATATACAAATTCAAGTATTTAAAAACCCTATTGTAAATGTACCTACTAGGCCAGCACTTAGGTTAAATAGAAGTAGTATTAAATTAAATCTAGCCGATAGAAATGCGGTTAGAATTAGTTATGAAACAGCTGATGCTGATAGTGTAATATATACTCTTGGAAAGGTAAAAAAACAAATCCCAACCAGAGGTACTATAACCCTATCAAATGCTGATTTTCCTAATGGAGCAGGAACTTATACATTATATGTTCAACCATCATCCCAACGAGGAGGAAGTGGGGATATTGAAAAAGTAATAATTACTGCAGAAAACAAATCGTACCTACCGGGACCTGATATTACTCATATCAATTATCCTCAAGTTATTAAAGGACCTGATTTTAAAGGATACGATGTTGATTTTAATGTATCATGGCAATCTATTAATACAAACTTTGTTCGTATATATCTCGATACTCCAAGAAAAGAAGCATTTTTAGGTCAATTTGAACCACAAGGTGTTGCTCAATTTAACATGAGAGATATCCTTAAAAAAGGTAGTAGATTTAGAAGTATAAGAAATAGAAGAGATTTATTACAATTTAAATTATTATTAGTTCCACATAACTTAGAAGGAGATTCTAAAACACTAGGTAAAGTTGAATCAATAAATATTACCTTTGATAAGGGAGATTTAACACTTCGTAGAGGTAGAGTTGTTGGTGATTTAAGAAATGCGTTTGTTAATGCATTTGATAATAAAGGACTTGAGGAATTTACATCACCATTCTTAACACATTACTTGCACCTTGGAGATGGTGATAATAAACTTATAGGTACATGGGGAATTGATGAAACAACTTTCTCAGAATTTAGAATAAATCCAAATACCAATAAAAAAGAAATATTTGGTGAGGCTGATAAGTCAATAGTCTTAAAACTATATGAGCCATTACCTAGAAGTACTAATGCTAATGATAAGGTTTGGATATCAAAGATACAATCAATTCCTTTAATTGATAGAATAACAATTACAGATGATATTGTTAATAATTGTACACCATTAACTCCTAATTTTGAATTAGAGGTTACTGATACGATTGGATATCAAATTCTTGATGATTTAATATCAAGTGGTTCTACTTCATCTACTGATGTGGTAAATCAATTTGTATCATCTAGTGATTTTTCATTAGATAATTTAAATATAGAATTTGTAAGTCAATCTTCCGTAATAACTGAAGTTGGTACTGGTTTATTATTAGAACAAACTGGTGAAGAAGATTATAATTGGAAAGAGTTTATTAAATATTCTTCTGCAGATGAAAGAGTTCAAAATTTTTACTTCAAAGTAAAATTGTTAGAAACCTATGAATCTAAGTATAATATTGTAAACTCTTTAACATCATCAATAGCAACAAGACATGAAGCTAAAAGCATACAATTTAAAATAGGAGAAGTAAAAAGAGGATTTGATTCATTTGAAAAATATCTATATAGTGAATCTGGTTCATTAACTTATCCTGGAGCTGGTTTAAATACCATTTCCTCTTCAGATGATTCATCAACTATAAGTTGGTATTCTGGAATATTAGATTCAGCTCAAACATTTGATAATGAGAATACATCTCGATTATCATTTAATTTACCAAAACATATTAAAGATAACGAAAACAATTCTGATTTTATTTTGTTCTCTGACATGATTGGGCAGCATTTTGATGTTATTTACACACATATTAAAGCAATATCCAAAAGTAATAGAGTAGAAAATACACATGAATATGGTATAGATGATACTATGTTATATCATATGTTAGAATCGCTTGGTTGGAACGCAGATATGGGTGTATCTGGTCAAGCTCTTTGGGAATACGCTTTTGGTAAAGATAAGGATGGTAATGTAACTACCTCCATGAGTGGTAAGGATAGACAAAGTCAAATATGGAGAAGATTATTAAATAATCTACCATATCTGTATAAACATAAAGGTACAAAAAGAGCAATATCTGCAGCATTGAGTTGTTATGGTGTTCCTGCATCTTTACTAACTATAATGGAGTTCGGAGGACCTAGTGACCCTGATGGAGATACTCCTCAGAAATTTACATATGATGATAGAACATCTTCAATAGTATTTAAAGGTTCAGCAGCGATTACACTACCTTGGAAAAAACATACATCAACATTTAGTGATGATTATCCTAATGCAGTTGAGATACGAGTAAATACTGAAGAAAGAATAGACCAAGATATTATTAATACAGATGGTTGGTCATTACATCTTGTTGCAAATACTGGTTCACTTGCTAAGGTGGAGTTTAGAGTTACTGGAAGTAATACTATACTTTCCTCTTCAACTGAAACGGGTTCTTTGTTTAACGATGAATATACACAAATCGTAGTACAGAAAACAATATCTGGTTCATTTGATAAATTTGAAGTATATGCACAAGAAGGATTCCAAGGAAGAATTAGAACTAAACTTAGTTCAAGTTTATCAGTTCGTACAGGTACTAACTCATGGAAAAGTGGAAGTGTATTAACACTTGGTGGTAATAATTTAACTGCTTCGGTAGATGAATATAGATTATGGAGAACTCCACTATCTCAATCAAGAATTGATAACCACACATTATTACCAGATGCAGTTGATGGAAATCATATATCTGCTTCATCAACCGATTTATTATTTAGAAATGATTATGAATATCCTAAAAACAGATTTTCAAGTACTTCAATTAAAAATGTATCTATAATACAAACATATGTTACAGAATCAATTGCTTCTAATTTTACAGATGTTGCAACATATCCATTCCAATATAAATCGTATGATAGAGAAGTAACTGCGATTGTACCATCAACTGGTAATACTCTTGGAAATAAAGTTAGGTTTGAAACTCAAACATTAATATCTGATTTAAATTATAGAAGTAGAGCTACTAAAAAATCATTCGACACTTCACCAGTAGATTCAAATAGATTAGGATTATTCTTTTCTCCAACAAAAGAGATAAACATGGATATAATCCGTTCACTTGGTGAGTTTAATATAGATGATTATATTGGAGACCCATCAGATGACTATAAACCAACATATAGTAGACTTAATCAATTAAGAGGTTACTACTTTGATAGGTACACTTTAAATATTTATGAATACATACAATTAGTTAGATATATTGACCAATCGTTGTTTAATATTATCTTATCTTTAATACCTGTTAGAGCTCAAGTAAGTCAAGGTTTATTAATTGAACCTCATATTCTTGAAAGAAGTAAAACAGAATGGAAACCATCAACTGCATTTAAAAAAGATTACAAAACTTCTATTAATATAAATGATGTAACTCCAACTGGTGAATCTAAGAATTATTTAACAACTGTAAATGCCAAAGATTCTACAATACTTAGTGGAGAATCTAAAGATTTTGATGGTACAATATTATTAGATACATCTAAAACATTAGTTGCGGATAATGGTGGATATGAAAGTAACATAACAACACAAGATACCGTAACGTTATCTGGTGAATCTAAAGGATTAAATTTAACAATTAATAATAGAGAGTTAGGAGAATCACTTAGTGGAGAATTTGAAACAGATATGTTTACACAGATAGGCACAGGTCAAGATTCTCTTACAGTTGCAGGATTTGGATTATTTGGAAGTGGTTCTCATGCAATTAGAACTAAAATAGATTCTACTAACACACTTAGAAAAGAAAGAGTAAAAGTATTTTTACTTAAAAAATCATATACAGTTGATATTCCTGAGAACATAACTCAAGATTCATCACAAGGTACACAATTTATAACTACAACTAAATTTAAACAAGTTGTAAATATTTTACCATTTACCGGTTCAGATGGAAATGAATCAGTAGACCCAACTGTGAGTGGGGATATAGTTGGTGTTACTCCATTAAATGGATATTTCCCAACACATTACAGAAACGTAGGAGATTTAACTAGTGGAATGGAAAATTCATTCTTTAATGGTTCAAAACAAACTTCAGCAACTACCTTAGATGGTGGTTCACCTATTGTTACATTTACTACTAATCCAAATACTTTAAAAGTATCTGATAGTGGTAGAGGAAGTGGAGAACCAATTTTAGAAGTAGATTAATAGAAATATTATCTAATTTTTAAAATAGTTATATTTATATATTGAACAACAATAACAAGGAATATTAAATTATGGCTTATTTAAATAATACAGAAATCACAGTCGATGCTATTCTAACTAAGAAGGGTAGAGAAAAATTAGCAGCTGGGGATGGTTTAAATATCACCAAGTTTGCATTGGGTGATGATGAAATAGATTACACCCTTTATGAACCAGCACATCCTAAAGGAAGTGCATATTACGATTCAGCAATTAAAGCAATACCGATTACTGAAGCATCACCAGACGAAACACAAGTATTAAGGCATAAGTTAGTTACCTTACCAAAAGGTACTACAAAAATTCCAAAAGTAGAATTTGGTATCCCTTCAATTATAGTTTCTGCTGATTCAGGTCAAGTAACACTTTCTCCAACTACTTCACCAAGTGGTAATACACAAAGTGGATATACAATAATCCTAGCAGATAAAAATGCAGGTTCAATTGTTGGTAGTGGTTTAGCGGCAGGAGCAGCAACAACACCATCGTTCTTAGGAGATGAGATAACTGCAACTGCAGCAATAGAAACTGGATTAACATTCCAATTTATACCAAACCCAAGTTTAAGAAGAGGAATTAAAACAACATTAACCGTATATGGAAACGAAACAGGTGGTTCACAAACTATTACTGTTACAGTTCGTACTCCAAGAACCCTTGACCTCAGAGAGAGAACAGCTTTTAGGAGTTCGTAGTTAAAAAATAAAAAAGGAAAATAAAAATGGCACAAATATCAGGACAAGCTGGAGTAAATTTAACAACTGAGTTATCTACATATCTATCGGATAACCAAGGTACACTTACTTCTGAGCAATTAGCATCTATTGTTAACCAGTATTTAACTGGTGGCGATAAGTTGGGAGCAAGCGGTGGTTCAATCGCACAAGGTATCTATAAAAGATTTGGTGAATTTGACCAAATTACGGGTAAAGTAGAAGTTGTTACTACCGGACTTTGGAGTGGAGATACAGGAAGTTTAACATCTTTCTTTACTTCATCAACTGAAGTTGGACAAGCGGCTTCAAACTACTATATAAATGTATATGACAAGAACCCATCATCGGATACTTCAGCAGCTGTACAATATGCAGTTGCATATGGAGAACGATTAGGTTCTGGTTCTATATCATTAGCAAACTCAGATACATCAACTTTAGCAACTAAAGCAACTTATGCACAATATCGTTCAATCTTATTAGATAACGATGATACTAAATTTACTTTCTTTTCTTCATCAGCAGCAGGAATCCATGATTCAGATGATATCTATGTAATCAATGTAGCTCGTGCTCGTTACAAAGAGAAAATGGATGCAGGAAACTGGTCATTGAAATTAAGTGGTTCTAATGGTATCTCAACATTTATTGATGATAGTGGAAAGAAATTCTCAGATACAGTTGGAAAATCCGGTAGAGTATTTAATGTATGTAGTGGTTCACTTAACTTAGGAACAGAAAATGAAGCAACTGTAAATACACTTACTGCTTCAACTGGTCAAGGTTTAGGTTTATTTTATCCTGACCAAGGATTAGTAATACTTAATCCATCAGCAGTACATAGTATAATTGGAACATCAATCGATAGTGGTTCTAATAAAGGAGCTAGTATTACATCATTGCAAACATATGAAGGTAAGAATCATTTCTTACTACATGAAGCAATTAGAGGTGGAAATGATTTTGAAGCAAGAAGAACAGAAAATGTTTCTACATCACATTACTTTATAAGAGCAACAAATAGAGAATTTAACTTCTCAAACAATCCAACATTTGTAACTGGTTCTGATGGTTCATTTGCTGAATCTAGTTTTGAAACAGACCCTAGAACATTTATTTCAACAGTAGGATTGTATAATGATTCAAATGAAATATTAGCAGTAGCGAAAACATCTCAACCTGTTCCTAAATCATTTGATAAAGAAATATTAATCAAAGTAAAACTTGACTTTTAAATAGACAGAATTGTTATGTTTGAAACATAACTTTCACAAATACTCCCCACCAAAAGTGGGGTTTTTTGTTTCCATATATTTATATAGAGGAGTAATAATACTATGATAAAGAATATAGCCAAATCAGCGGTATGGAAAAAGAGTTTTCCTGTCTATAAGAAATTTACCGTAACCAAGTCGGATTACGAAGTAATTTCGGGTTCATTAGAAACTGGTTCTTTTGATACTGGTTCTTTTAATAAACAAGGAAATATATTCACACATCCTTTAATAAAATCAATTACCAATAAATATTATCATCCTGATACAAATCCATTTAATTTATTTGGAAGGGTTACTGATATTGGTAGAATCACCGATTTCAGACAAACTGGTTCAGCCGCATATATTCTCTCATTAGACCAATCAAAATATGGTGAGGGAATTAAAGAAGGTTCGGTAATATTAAAAGACTCTACTAATAGTGTAGATTTTGCAGATGATGGTGACGGAAATATTGTATCATCAGTACCATTGTATGGATTGGAATCAATTGATTTCCATACAGGTGATATTTTAATAAAAGATGCAGATAATGAACTATTTAGTGGAAGTATTGCATCTCTTGATTTAAATACAGGAGTATCTACATTAACATTTAATGGTGATACAGACCAACAAGTTGTTGCAACACTTGATTTTACAAGAAGTACACTTACAACTGCAGTTAAAATGAATTTCGATGGGTTAGAAATTGATGAAGCTAGATATGGTAATGTATTTTATGCAGATGGAACTATTGTTTTATGGGATAATCCTATTGATGATTACACGATGACTTATCGAAGTACAAAAACAATACATGAAACAGAAGTACTTGTTAGTGTTAAAGCAGGAGAGTTTAATTACTCACAAAACCCATCAGCAGTAGAAGTTGAATTATTTGAAGGAGCAACAGAACATGAGCTTACTAGAACAGGTATTCATTCAAGAGCACGTAAAGTAAAAATTAAAAACGTACTTGATATTCATAGAAAAACTGAGTTCTATGGTACAGTAGGAACTTCGACTGGTAGTTGGGATGATTATGATACATACCGACAAACAGACCCAACAGGTTCATATCTAGCACCATATATTACAACTATTGCATTATATGATGATGATGGGGATGTAGTTGCAGTAGCAAAATTACCAACACCAATTAAGAATTTACCAGATATGGACATGAACTTTATTGTTCGTTTCGATACTTAATCTATATTTATACTAACACAAAGGAGATACTAATTATGGCATCAATAGAAGAATTATACAGCAAATCGGATTTCGCTAAAGTAGGCAAATCTAAAAATGATAAAACACCAATCGACTTAGATGGTGGTAAAGATTTATCAAACGAAGAAAACTTGGCTAAAGCTAGGGGCGGAAAACTCAACGAGAAAAAATACTCAGATTCTGTTACAAGATAAAAGCTTAGATTTTGGGTTTATATATTAACTCGAAGGATAAATGGGCGTTTGTTCATATTCCAAAAACAGGTGGTACAAGTATATCTCATGTGTTAAAAACACAGAAGAATACTACCAATCCTGCTGGTCATGATTCTCTAAGAATATTAGAGTATAACTTATCGGAATATTTTAAATTTAGTCTTGTAAGAAATCCTTTTACAAGAATAGCATCAGCGTACTTTCATGAAATTAGAAAAACAGAACATATGAGTTTTGAACATTTTTTACAAAATGCTAATGAATATGACTTATGGTTTTTAAATCAATCTTACTATACACATGAATGTGGTTCATCGGATAAAGAGATGAGCTATGTAGGTAGATATGAAAACTATAATGAAGATGTTTCTTATCTTTTTAACAAATTAGATATAGATGAAAATATTCCTCACATGAATCGTAATCCAATGTACGATAAACATCCAAACTTAAATCAACAGAAATTTTATAAACATTTATATTCTGAAGAGTGGATGAAAGATTGGGTACGAGAGAGGTATTACAATGATTTCAAGATTTTTAACTATGGGATGGACATATAACGGAAGATGTATAACAGAACTATCAGATATGCCAGAAGGCACACATGGGTTTATATACAAAATAACAAATGG
>TARA_B110000902_G_scaffold196564_1_pt1 | contig 25346 bp, 23 predicted proteins | sample TARA_B110000902 | Tara Oceans TARA_B110000902 (sample SAMEA4398009) | marine metagenome | biome: Polar Biome; feature: [SRF] surface water layer (ENVO:00010504); material: water (ENVO:00002006), including particulate matter (ENVO:01000060) such as... | depth 5 m | reverse complement strand
ACTATCAACAATTACATATACAGATAAAAAGACGGAGTCTTCAAGGTTTTCGAAAAACTGAGTTGTCGTATTGATTGCAATTTTACTCGGATCATCAAAGTTCAATTCATAAGCGGCATTTGCAACAACTGTTGACGATAATGTGTGGTTTATAATTGCCTGCTGGAAGGGTAGAGCACCTAAATTGCTTTGATAAAATGGAAGCGTTAAAATTCCATGCTGCGCCATGTGAGAAGTATAAATTGTGTCATTATTCGATCCGTCTAAGACACCACCAGTAATGGTTGCTAGAACATGAAGTGAATCATAAGACTCTAATTGTGCAGAAAAAGTAGTATATCCAATATCACCGCTGTTGATTGAGTCAACATGTGAATAATGGAAATAAAGAACTTCATTTTTTTCCTCTACGGTTAGAAACTCAGAAGACGTTCCCGTGATAGTTTCTTTTGTACAGCCTGTTATGCAAAGCACCACTATGATAAGTGCTAAAGATATTTGTGTGAATTTCATAAGCGGATTCAGCATTAGTATTTAAATATGGTGAAAATTTAACAATTGTTATTGATCCAATAACCACCCAATAATATGTGGTTTACTCCGATGTTGAAAAAACTGACTCGATAGTATTAATATAAATATACGGGTATTTCGGCTTTTATTTACTTTTCGGGCTATGAATTGTTGAATTGTAACGTGTAACGTTTACTTCTTTATCAAGATCGTTCCCTTCTAACAGGTATTCTGCGAACTCTGAAGAGATCAAAGGTGCTAGCATATACCCCTTAGCACCGAGGCCATTAAAAATATGATAGTTTCGAAACTCAGAATGCGTTCCCAACAAGGGTCTGCGGTCTCTTGTCGTCGGTCGAACTCCAGCCGTGTGATCAATAACTTCAACCGTTTCATCAATAATATAGGAAAGGTTGTTTAAAATTTCAGTTTTTGCCTCTTCTGTAACATGCGTTGTAGGATCGTTCCAGCCATAAGTAGAGCCAATTTTGAAGGTTTTGTTTCCTTTCGGTAAAATAAAACACTTACGGTTCAAGGAGCAGTCTTCGGGCAGCTGTTCCGACTTAATTGTCAATGTTTCTCCTTTCGTTTGATCTAATGGAAGTGAACCAAACCATTCATTACTGGGATTTAAATACCCTTGACAAAAAATGATATCATCGTATTCGACCCCATTGTACATGGTTTCAGAAAGGTCATCTGAATCAAATGCTGAGTTAACGATCTTTCCACGATCAGAAATCCACTTTTTTACTTTTTCAAAAAAAGGTAGAACTTCAACATAGAAGGTTTCCCTGACACGGCCAGAACCAAATGGGTTTTTGCCTCCAGAAAAAGTATAATCTGCGTCAGTTACCTTATTCATGTATGGCTCAAAATCTTCTCGCTCTTGTTTTTTAAGCCAAAAACTCCTCTCTTGTTCAGTTGAAAACATCCGCCGAATGGGAATCTCATGAAAGAAAGATGAATTCGTTTCCGTTTCGAGCCCCCTGTAAAAATCTTTCAGATAAGGGATGAATTCATCAACGCGCCAGCTTTTGGTCATCCGTCTAAAAACAAGAGGGTTAATCATGCCAGCAGCAACGTGAGAACTGAAATTCACACCGTTATCCATCAAGGTAACATCCGCCCCTTTTCGGATCAATTGAATAGCGACGCTAACACCAGAAAGTCCGGCGCCAATGATTAAAAATTTTCGTTTTGAACTTGACATGATGTTAAAAGTAGTTTAAAGCATTTTGTTAGGATAAAAAAACGAATATTTCTACGGCGCAATTATTTGGTTTGAATGGAAGCGGGTTAGCCCTTTAGGAAGCAACGAGCCCTTCCTTAAGCTGTTCTAACAAAGGTCGACTCTCTAAAGCATTAACTAAATGCTTTCAATATCAATACAATTATGTATTTGCTCAGCCTTGATAAATCGCGGATTTATGCAATTGCTAAAGTGACAACGCTCACCTCGATTTTTGGTGCAACATCTTGAATAGAGCGAATCAATGCTTCCATAGTTGAGCCAGTCGTAACAACATCGTCAATAATTATAATATGCTTGAAATTTTTTATCGACTTGTGAATAGCAAAAATGGAACTTACATTATCCCACCGTTGAAACCTTGATTTTTTAGTTTGCGTTTCCGAATGCTTGGTGCGTTTTGTATAATTGGATTTAACAGGGACACTAATAATGTCTGATAAACCTTTCGCAAGAGCCTCACTTTGATTGTAGCCTCGAATAAATTCTTTCTTATAATGTAAGGGAATCGGAATTATGGCATCTGCTGTTTTGAAATCATGAATTGAACGGATACTTTTCCCGATTTCTCTTCCGAAATGTTCCCCGATGGCAGAATCGTTCTTGTATTTTAAATTGAATAGCACCTGTTGAATTGCCGCCCCCTTTTTATAATAGAAGTGCGAATAGGTCCGTTTTAATTGAATACGACCCCAAAAACGCTTGTCCGTTTCCGAAGGCTCATTAAATAAGTGAAACGAAGTTCGAACAAGATCGTTGTCACAAATAGAACAAATATGGTTTTCATTGGTGGCGAGTTCATTTTCACACGCTAAACAAGAGGAAGGATAGATTAAATGTCCAAGGTCTTTAATTAACGAAAGAGGTTTCAGAAATTTATTTTGAGTCATGCAGGGGGGTTGAGTAAGAGAATCAAAACTATTAACAAATGAGTGTTTAAAATAACAATAATAATGTATTGACAAAGGGGCAAAAGAGCCTTACTTTTAAGGAATAGACATTAACTCGCCCACAGTCAATAGATTATGATGAATAAAGAATATTTATCGACAAATTTAAGAAGAAGCACTGTGAATATCTTTATAAGAGGTGTTGAAAAAGTCCTTAACGATTGTCTTTAAAGGGATTCACAAACCGAATGTTAATAACGTTAAGGAATTGTGAACTTCTTTAGTTGGTTAAGGGAAGAATTATGACAATATTTGAATGCCACTAGTAAACGAATCATCTGCTAACTACGCATCCGATTTAATAGAGGAAATAGAAACTTTTAGAATAGTAAAAAACGAAAAATCACAATTTTTCGTCAGGATATATATTTGTAAAAAATTAGAGTAATGGAGCAAAAAGAACCAATATTAGTAGCGAACAACAACAGATTTGTTCTATTCCCAATTCAACATGATGACATTTGGGCTTTCTACAAAAAAGCCGAAGCTAGTTTCTGGACAGCCGAAGAGATTGATCTTCAGGCCGACTTAATTGATTGGGACACGAAGCTGAACGATAATGAACGTCATTTTGTTAAACACGTTTTGGCTTTTTTCGCGGCATCAGACGGAATTGTAAATGAAAACTTAGCAGAGAATTTCTTATCGGAAGTTCAATACACAGAGGCAAAATTTTTCTACGGGTTCCAAGTGGCAGTTGAAAACATTCACTCTGAAACGTATTCGCTTTTAATAGACACTTACATTAAAGACACGAAGGACAAAGAATATTTGTTTAATGCTATTGACACAATGGATTGTGTTAAGGTAAAAGCAGATTGGGCTTTACGCTGGATTGATGAAGGTTCATTTGCAGAAAGACTCGTTGCATTTGCTGCAGTGGAAGGAATTTTCTTCTCAGGTTCTTTCTGTTCAATTTACTGGTTGAAGAAAAGAGGCCTAATGCCAGGACTTTCTTTCTCTAACGAGTTAATTTCAAGAGATGAAGGGTTGCACTGTGATTTCGCATGTTTATTATACACCAACCACATCGTCGATAAGCTTCCAAAAGAAACGGTTCAGAAAATTATTATTGACGCTGTTGATATTGAAAAAGAATTTATTCTTGAAGCACTTCCTGTTAAATTAATCGGAATGAATAGTGATTTGATGTCGCAATACATTGAGTTTGTTGCCGATAGGTTATTGTTGGAATTAGGAAACGAAAAAGTATACAACGCAACGAACCCATTTGATTTCATGGAAATGATTTCAATTCAAGGGAAAACGAACTTCTTTGAAAAAAGAGTTGGAGAATACCAAAAATCTGGAGTTTTGAATAACGATGCAGATCAAACGTTCACAATCGACGAAGACTTTTAGATAAAGAAAATAAGACATCAGATACACAAGAACCACAAAATAGATTAGCGCCCATGTACGTAATAAAAAGAGATGAAAGAAAAGAGGCTGTAAAGTTCGACAAGATTACAGCGCGCATCGTAAAGATGTGTTACGGACTAGACCCATTAGTATCCCCTGAAGCAGTTGCCATGAAGGTAATAGAAGGATTATTCGATGGAGTTACAACAACACAATTAGACAACCTTGCAGCTGAAGTGGCGGCCGCAAAAACAATTGACCATCCTGATTATGCGTTGTTGGCTTCACGTATCGCTGTATCGAACTTGCACAAAGAAACAAAGAAGGTTTTCTCTGAAGTAATGACAGATATGCACGATTACATTGATCCAAAAACTGGAGAAAATGCATCTTTAGTTGCAGATGATGTTTATGAGATTATGATGGAGAATAAAGACCGTCTTGATTCAAGCATTATTTATGACAGAGATTTTAGATACGATTATTTTGGCTTTAAAACATTGACGCGCTCGTACCTAATGAAATTGAACGGAATGATTGCAGAACGTCCACAGCAAATGTTGATGCGTGTTTCTGTTGGAATTCACAAAAAAGATATTGACTCGGCAATTAAGACATATAACTTAATGTCAGAAGGATGGTTCACTCACGCAACACCAACTTTGTTTAACTCTGGAACGCCTAAACCGCAAATGTCATCATGTTTTCTTTTAACAATGAAGGAGGATAGTATTGAAGGAATTTATGACACATTAAAGCAATGTGCTCAGATTTCTCAATCAGCTGGTGGAATTGGATTGGCTATGCACAACATTCGTGCAACAGGTTCATACATCAAAGGAACAAACGGTGCTTCTAACGGTATCGTTCCAATGTTAAGAGTATTTAACGATACTGCTAGATACGTAGATCAAGGTGGGGGAAAACGTAAGGGTTCTTTTGCAATGTACCTAGAGCCGTGGCATGCTGATGTCTTTGACTTCTTAGATTTGAAGAAAAATCACGGTAAAGAAGAGCAAAGAGCAAGAGATTTATTCTACGCTTTATGGGTTCCAGATTTATTCATGCAACGTGTGAAAGAAAATGGAGAGTGGACCTTAATGTGTCCGCACGAATGTCCAGGTCTTTCAGATGTGCACAGTGCTGAATTCGAAGCGTTGTACACGAAGTATGAAAAAGCAGGGAAAGGAAGAAAAACAATTAAAGCACAAGACCTTTGGTTTAAAATCTTAGAATCTCAAATTGAGACAGGTACTCCTTACATGTTGTACAAGGATGCAGCAAACTCAAAATCAAATCAAAAAAACTTAGGTACAATTAAGTCTTCAAACTTATGTACTGAAATTATAGAGTACACTGCGCCAGATGAGGTTGCAGTTTGTAACTTGGCTTCTTTAGCATTGCCTAAATATGTTACGGATGAAGGGAAATTCGATCACGACAAATTGTTCGAAGTAACCTACCAAGCGACATTGAACTTGAATAAAATTATCGACGGTAACTTCTACCCGGTTGAAGAAGCTAGAAATTCTAACATGCGTCATCGTCCAATTGGATTAGGTGTTCAAGGGTTAGCTGATGCTTTCATTTTAATGGGGTTGCCATTCGAATCAGAAGAAGCGAGAGCATTGAATAAAGAAGTTTTTGAAACAATCTATTATGCTTCAATGACGGCGTCTAAGGACTTAGCTAAAGTTGATGGAGCTTACGAATCTTATGAAGGATCACCAGTTTCAAAGGGTGAATTCCAATTCGATTTGTGGAATGTTACTCCAACAAACAGATGGGAATGGGATGTGTTGAAAGCAGAAGTGATGGAGCACGGTGTGCGTAACTCATTGTTATTGGCTCCAATGCCAACAGCTTCAACAGCTCAAATCCTTGGAAATAACGAATGTTTCGAACCATATACTTCCAATATCTATACAAGACGTGTATTGTCAGGTGAGTTCATCATCGTAAACAAGCACTTATTGAAAGATCTAGTTAAAGAAGGATTGTGGAACAAAGAAATGCGGCGTATGATTATGACGGCGAATGGTTCTATTCAAAATATAGACATCGTTCCTCAAAGACTAAAAGATCTTTACAAAACAGCATGGGAGATTTCGCAAAAAGCGATTATTGATCTAGCTGCGGATCGAGGAGCTTACATTTGTCAATCTCAATCATTGAACATCTTTATGGAAAATGCAAACTTTGGGAAACTGACGTCTATGCACTTCTACGGATGGGAAAAAGGATTGAAAACGGGAATGTATTACTTGCGTACTAAAGCAGCAACAGATGCAATCAAGTTTACTGTTGACAAAATCGCAACTGAAGAGCCTTCAGAAAAAGCAATAAAAGAAGCAGAGGCAGAAGCATTGGCGTGTTCAATCGAGAACGGTGATGATTGTGAAGCTTGCGGAAGCTAGAAGAAAATGGGATAATATTTTATAAAGCATGTGGCAGCTATGTTATAACAGGTCTAATTTGATTAATAACTGATCCAAAAATATTAATCACAATAAAAAACCCCTCTTAGGTTAATCCTAAGAGGGGTTTTTTATCTCTAAGAAAGTCTTTATTTAATCTGGATGATTTTTTGATACAGTGTCGTATGATAACTCGCGGTTAGCGAATTCACCTATGCTCTCATCGTATACATTGCAGTTGCGAATAGGCTTGGCATAAAGGTGAAGGGTACAAGCTCGGCTGTCAGTTGGGTTTTGAAGTGAATGACAACCCATAACATCGGAAATGAATGAAACGTCCCCCGCTTTGGATAGTGTTGAACGTTTAACCATCGGCTCGCCCTCAGCGCCCTTATCGAATAAGATCTCTTTAATTGCTCCTTCCATTACATATACCCAGCACTTCTCGCCGCCATGATCATGGATTGGGGTTGATTGCCCCGGTTCCCAACAAATTAAAATCAGTTCGAAAGCGTCATTTTCTACAACGCAGTTACGGGTGTATTTTTCGTCTGACCATGAATGGTAAGAATCAACTTCTTCAGGGTCTATAGAAAGGGAATGCAGTATTTCGACATAATTCGTCCTCTCCTCTTCGGAAAGTGTCGTAATCAACTCAGTAAATGATCGTATCGTTTGTGTAGTTGTTTGGTCTGTGCTCAAAACTGGAGTTTTTGTCCTTTATGATCAAAATAAATTCAAGGGATCAGCCCAAAAATTTACACGGAATATTTTCTATAATTCTTCTAAGTTATGCAATTTATAGTGTTTTTCGGTGAAAAACGAGCAAAAATTTGATAAAACAGGATCAAAAACACGAGCTTCAAGTAATTTTAGTAGAAACAAACAAATAAGAGGAACAATTGTTTAAAATGACCCTGTACCTTCGTGGGAAACTGTATATTGGGATCAATAAAATTTAACTAGAATGAAAAAAGGATTACTACTAATTGTGCTTGCAGGAATGTTTTTAGTTTCATGTGGAGGGGGACAAGAAAAAGAAGCAGCAGAAGCATTTTGTGATTGTTATAAAGATATGGCCGAGGCAAAAGAAGTTGCAGCAAATTCGACAAATACTGATACAATCTTTGAATATGCTGAAGAAATGAAAGAAGTAGGCCTTAAAGCAAGTAAATGTCGGAAAGGTTGGGACGAAAAATACAACGGGAAAGTTGACTTGAAATTGTTCCAAGAAGAAGTCAAAAAGAAAAACAACGCAGTTTACAGCATGGCAGTTAAAGATGGTGCCTTTAAGGAATAATACAAAAACACGAAGCCTCTTTGTTTTGGGCCAACAAAGACAAAGGTTTTTTTGTTAGTGAAGGTTATTTTAGCTCCTTATTTACAATTTCCAATTCATCAAAAAAGGGCATTCCAAAAGCCCTGATAATTGGCTCCCTTAGGAATTTGTAGACAGGAACATTCAGTTCATCTCCACAAGCACAAGCCGGCGAACAAATGTCCCACTTGTCGAAGTTCAAGGCCGTAAAATCATCAAACTCCTTAACACGAATCGGATATAGGTGGCAGGAAATGGGCTTTTTGAAGTCCGTTTTTCCCTCCCTATTCGCCTGCTCAATCGAACATTTCGTTATTCCTTGCTCATCGAAAAACACAAATGCACATTCAGCGCCATTAACTAAAGTCGTTACGGGTTCATTATCTTGGTCCATATAAAACACGCCTTGCTCCTCAATTGCTTTTAAACCTTCCTCTCTCATGTAGGGTTTAATCGCCTCGAGATCATCCTCAAGGATTGAAACCTCTTCGACCGTTAGAGGGGCGCCAGCGTCGCCTTCAATACAACAAGCACCTTTGCAGGCCGCTAAATCACACACGAACTTTTTTTCAAAAATTTGAGTGGACACAACTTTATCTCTGATTTCTACAAGCATGGGACAAAGTTGATAAAAAGAAATCAAATTGTTTACATCGCCAATAAGGAATGTGTTTTATCAAAGAGAATTCTGGTTAAGCACGAAAAAAGACGGGATTAATTTTGTCACAATTGTAGCGCTGAGACGTCCTCTTTTTAAAGTGTGTAGCTTTTTTGTTAATGGTGAAAAAACGGCAAAAGAAGTTTGTGAATGTTCGAAAACAGTAGATCACTATAAGGCCGAGAATGTTCGGGAGAAGGTCTTAATCCAGTGTGTCGAACTAATTGTAGAATATGAGGAAAAATAGAAAAATAACCCGAAAGGGCGAGAAGCTCACAATGATTACTTTCCATAGGATTAACTTTTCTTATCTAAAAAACACTATATTTGTACTGAACATATTTTAAAACGATTAATGAGGGGACGGCTGTCCCCTCTTTTTATAGCTAATGATTAGTAAGAAAAACGTAGCAGCATTAATTAAGGAGCGCATGGCCGAGCTGGACAATGGGTTATTTATTGTTCATCTAAACGTTTCGGAATCAGGCATTATAAATGTTGAAATTGATAAGTATGAAGGCAATGTATCAATGAAAGATTGTATGTCGGTATCGAGAAATGTTGAGCACAACTTGGATCGAGAAGATGAAGATTTTGAATTGCACGTTTCATCTGCCGGATTAGACAGGGGATTAAGGGTTCTTCCGCAATACACGAAGAATATCGGACGCCAAGTGAAAGTGAAATTGCATGAAGGAGGTTCTTTAGAAGGAGAGCTTACCGCAGCATCGCACGAGCAAATTACCATTCAAACTACTCGTAAAGAGAAGATTGAAGGGAAAAAGAAAAAGGAGACAATCATCGAAGACTATACGTTTACGATGGACAAAATAAAAGAAACAAAAATTGTTATTTCATTTAAATAGACAACTATGGATAGCTTAGAGTTGACGGAGTCGTTTTCGGAATTCAAAGAATTAAAGAACATCGATAAACAAACGATGCAACACGTCTTAGAAGACGTTTTTCGTGCAATGTTGAAGAAAAAGTTCAATACAGATGAGCACATCGATGTTATTGTAAACATTGATAAAGGGGATGTTCAAATTTTCTTAAACAAGGAAATCGTAGACGACGGTGAAGTTGAAGATCAAAATACTGAGATTGCTTATTCAGATGCAGTCAAAATCGAACCCGATTTTGAAATAGGAGAAGAAGTAACAGAAGAATTCAAGTTTGTAGATTTCGGAAGACGTAATATTCTTTCATTGCGCCAAAACTTGATTTCTAGAATCATGGAGCTGGAGAAGGATCACCTTTATAAAATCTACAAAGAACGTGTTGGAGACATCATCACTGGTGAGGTTTACCAAGTTTGGAAGAAAGAAATCATGGTGCTTGATGATGAAGGAAACGAATTAATACTTCCTAAGTCAGAGCAAATCCCATCAGATTACTTCAAAAAAGGAGAATCAATTCGCGCAGTAGTTGCGAAAGTTGACATGAGAAATAGTAGCCCAGTTATTATTCTTTCACGCACAGCTCCGGAATTCCTTGAAAGATTATTTGAATTGGAAGTTCCAGAGGTGTTCGATGGTTTGATTACAATCAAACGAATTGTTCGTGAGCCAGGAGAAAGAGCAAAGGTAGCAGTTGAATCTTACGATGATCGTGTGGATCCAGTTGGAGCTTGTGTTGGTATGAAAGGATCTCGTATCCACGGAATTGTTCGTGAGTTGAGAAATGAGAACATTGATGTAATTAATTATACAAACAATCCTCAACTATTTATTCAACGTGCACTTTCACCAGCGAAGATTACTTCAATTGAAATTGATGAGGAAGACAAAAGAGCAAAAGTATTCTTAAAACCAGACCAAGTTTCCTTGGCTATTGGTAAAGGAGGACATAATATTAAACTTGGTGGCCGATTAACTGGCTACGAATTGGATGTATATAGAGAAGGCGAAGTAGATATTGAAGATGTAGATTTAGAAGAATTTGCAGATGAGATTGATGGCTGGATCTTGGATGAGTTGAAAGCAATTGGATGTGATACGGCGAAATCAGTATTGAAGATAACAGTTGAAGACATGATTAAGAGAACAGACTTGGAAGACGAAACGATCCAAGAAGTGTTTAAGATACTGAGGTCTGAATTCGAGTAAATCAGCATAAAACAGTATATTTAGCACGATTTAATAGATAATCAAAGGACGCATAATTAGATGGCAAGACCAATAAGACTAGGAAAAGCAGCAGGGGAATTAAACGTAGGTATGTCTACCATCGTTGAGTTTCTTGAAGGCAAAGGAGTAACGATAGACGTTAGCCCGAACACGAAGCTAGCACCAGAACAGTACGAAATGTTACGTACAGAGTTTGCTGCGGACCAAGATCTGAAGGAGCAATCTAAAATGGTGACTCCGTCACGTGAAAAACGTGAAACAATCTCGCTAAGAGATAAGAAGGAGGACACTCCTGAAGTTGAAGAAGCAGCTCCTGCACCTATTGTAGAAGAAGTGAAGGCTCCAGAACCAACACCAGATCCCACCCCTGTCGTTGAGGAGGTTGTCGAACCTTTTGCTGAAGAACCAGATCCAGTTTCAACGCCGGAACCAACACAAACTCTAGAACCAATAAAAGAAGAACCGGCTGATGAAGGGATGAAAGTGAAAATGGTCGGTAAAATAGACCTGGATTCAATTAATTCTAAAACACGACCTGATAAGAAACCAAAAGCTGCTAAGAAGAAAGAGCCGAAGCCAGCTGCGCCGAAGGCAACACCTGTTGTTGAAGCGAAGAAGGATGATGCACCGAAAGCTGCTGAAAAGTCAGTGAAAGATGACGCTCCTAAAAAAGAAGAAGCTGAAAAAGAGGAGCCCAACGGTGTAAAGAAACCTGAAACGGAAACAATTCGTGTTCAGCGAACAAAATTGGCAGGACCTAACGTTGTGGGAAAAATCGTGCTTCCAGTTGAAAAACCAAGAACACCTGGCCCGTCATCAGCAGATCGTAAGAAACGTAAACGAGTTCGTAAAGTTGACGCTAGTAAATCTTCGCCAGCAAGACCAACTGGAGGGGGGAATCAAGCAGTAAGACCGAAAGGAACAGGAGCTCTAGGAGCGAATTATAAAAAAGGGGGTGGTAATCGTGCAGACAGACCTGAGATTACTGAAAAGGACATCCAAAAAGAAATTAAAGATACGCTTGCCCGATTATCAAATAAAGGAGGTAAATCGAAAGCAGCGAAGAATCGAAAACAAAAAAGAGAAAACGTAGCACACCGTCGTGAAGCTGAAGAAATTTTAGCTGCCTACGATGAGAAAGTTTTGAAATTAACGGAATTCGTTTCGGTTTCAGAATTGGCAACGATGATGAATGTTGGTTCTACTGACGTTATTTCAGCGTGTATGTCTCTTGGAATCTTTGCTTCGATCAATCAACGATTGGATGCGGAAACGATTAAGATTGTAGCGGAAGAATTCGGATTTGAAGCTGAATTCGTAAGTGCGGAAGTTCAAGAATCGATTCCTGTTGTTGAAGACAAGGAAGAGGACTTAATGCCGAGAGCGCCAATTATTACGGTTATGGGTCACGTCGACCACGGTAAAACATCTTTACTTGATAGAATTCGTGACGCAGATGTAATAGCGGGTGAGGCTGGTGGAATTACACAGCATATTGGCGCATATAGCGTTACACTTAAGAGCGGAAACAGAATGACGTTCCTTGATACGCCTGGTCACGAAGCCTTTACAGCAATGCGTGCACGTGGTGCTCAAGTAACAGATATAGCAGTAATTATTATTGCAGCAGATGATGATGTAATGCCTCAAACGAAAGAAGCAATATCTCACGCACAGGCAGCGGAAGTGCCAATGGTTATCGCAATCAACAAGATTGATACACCAGGTGCAAACCCAGATAAGATTAAAGAACAATTGTCGCAGATGAATATTCTGGTAGAGGATTGGGGAGGTAAATACCAATGTCAAGAAATTTCTGCAAAGAAAAACTTGAACATCGAAGAGCTTCTTGAAAAAATACAATTGGAATCAGAGCTTTTAGAGCTTAAAGCAAATCCAAATAAAAACGCAACTGGTACTGTAATTGAATCTTCTCTTGATAAAGGAAAGGGTTATGTTACCAACATGATGGTTGAAGCCGGGACATTGCATGTCGGAGATATTGTTTTGGTGGGAAGAAATCACGGAAAGGTTCGAGCGATGCACGATGAGCATGGTAAGGAAATGACTGAAGTGGGGCCTGCTATGCCAGTAGCCATTTTGGGAATTAACGGAGCACCTTCTGCGGGTGACAAGTTCCATATTATGGATGATGAGCGCGAAGCCAAAGCAATTGCCGCAAAACGTGAGCAACTGTATCGTGAACAAGGTCTTCGTACAAATAAACATCTTACTCTTGAGGAAATTGGCCGTCGTTTGGCGGTGGGTAACTTTAAAGAGTTGAATTTGATCATTAAAGGGGATGTTGATGGTTCTATTGAGGCGCTTTCAGATGCTTTACTAGGACTTTCAACAGAAGAGATTCAAGTGAATATTGTGCACAAGGGAGTTGGTGCAATTTCTGAGGCTGATGTCAACTTGGCTTCTGCGTCCGATGCAATTATTCTTGGTTTCCAAGTAAGACCATCTTTAGGCGCAAGAAGACTTTCTGATGAAGAACAAATTGATATTCGATTGTATTCAGTAATTTACAAGGCGATTGATGAAATCAAGTCTGCGATGGAGGGAATGCTTTCTCCAGATATCGAAGAAAACACTCTTGGTACAGCTGAAATTAGAGAAGTCTTCGAAATTTCGAAGGTGGGTACAATTGCAGGTTGTTTTGTGACAGACGGCGTGATCAAACGTACATCTAAAATTAGAATTATTAGAGACGGTATAGTTGTCCACACAGGACTTCTAGGATCTCTGAAAAGATTTAAGGATGATGTGAAAGAAGTGAAGAACAACTACGAATGTGGTTTGAACATAGAAAAATACAACGACATCAAGGAAGGTGATATTATTGAAGCTTACGAAGAAGTGGAAGTAGCTAGAAAGCTTAAGTAAACTTCATGCAAATATTGAAAACCGTATTGGCTTAGCCAATACGGTTTTTTTGTTTAGTAATTAGATTGACCGGTACCACTGTACCATTGGAATAGGAATTGGCAATAGGTCATCATCCATGTAAACACCTGTAAATCCAAACTGTAATGCTTTACCCTCAGATTGATGCCATCTGATCCCAGGAATTAGTAATGCAAAAGCGCGTTTTTTAACTTCGAATGTTTCAGTGTATTGAACAGGTTCAAATTCCTGAGTCATTGGATTAAACTCTTCGTTGGTATAAGTATTTGTTCGGAAAGTACTTTGCCCCGGAAGAAGAATGAAAGAATCAAAAACAAGGCTTAAATTAGGCGCAATCTTAATCATTCCTGCTATGCTTGCGAGAGCTCGGCCTTGAGCCCCATCTGAGTTGCCTGTCCATATAGCACCATATCCTGCAGAAAGTGCAATATTAGCTTTACGATTTCCAAATGATAATGCTGCAAATGGTAATGCCCCCCCCCATTCAGGCGCGCCCCAAGACCCAGTTCCGGCCAGTCCTCCCAAAGCAAGCTGGGCATTCGGACCAAGTTCGACACTGTATTTAATAGTTCCAATTACAGGGGAGCCTATCCATGTTGTCATAATCCCAACACCCAAGTTCTCCGCGATACCAAATTGAAAGTCAGGACCAAATAAATTCCATTGTACATAATGTTCCCCTTTTTTAATAGGAAGGCCATTTGTTGTGATAAAATAGCGAGTAGCAAAAGCGTCTTCGCCAATAAAAACGCCATTAGCGTTAAAGTCTTCAGATTCAATTTTTATAATCTCCTTAACCACGTATTGAGGAATATAAATTTTCCGTCCATCTTTAGTTAGCACCAAAAGTTCGCGTGCATCTCGGCTTAAAATGGTCACAATTAATACAGTATTATCTGTTTTTACAATACGATACATTGTTTCATCCTGAACCACTTTTGTAGTGTCTTCTTGAGCAAATGCAAGCTGGTTTAAGGCTATAAATAAGATAAGGCCAATCAGATTCTTCATGAAATGTAGTTTTAGATTAAGAACAAAGATAGGTAAAAATTAAGCCACTTGGTTTGTGTTATATCACAGCATAAGTTTTACATCTTGCGATTATCGCAACAAGGTTCAGTTTCCTTTTTATTGGATGATTTAGTTGCTAGAATCTCAAAGCTGTGATAAAAAGGAGCTCATATTTTAGTGGGCTGAAGTTCTACTTACTGCATTCCCTCCTCTTTTTTAGTCAAATCTGTCTAATATCTGCTCGGCTTTGTCACACTACTGTCACGATTTAATGAACAAGTCATTGTTTTTAATAAATTAACAGAAAGCCACGCTGTTAAGGGATTCATTAGCGAATATTAAGTACCTTTGAATTAATAAAAAATCAGATATGATGGTATTAGGAATTTTCGGACCTTGGCAAGTTATTGCAATTTTAGTAGTTGCTCTTCTTTTATTCGGTGGAAAAAAGATCCCAGAATTAATGAAGGGTCTTGGCAAAGGAGTAAAGGAGTTTAAGGATGCATCTGCGAAAGAAGAAGACAAAGCAGAAGCGTTAGACACTGAAGAAAAGAAATAAAAAGACCGCTAATGCTGCGCACTTACGCTGAAGTAAAGCAAGCGATTTCCTCAGGAAATACTGTTGTAAGTATTTTTGAAGAATACCTATCGGTAATAAAATCAAACGAACATTTGAATGCATTCCTTGAAGTTTTCGAGGAAACGGGTCGCGCTCAGGCAATTGAAGTGGATGAAAAGATTCAAGACGGTACAGCAGGAAGGCTGGCGGGAATGGTTATCGGATTGAAAGATAACCTTTGCTACAAAGGACATAAAGTTTCTGCATCTTCAAAAATTTTAGTAGGTTTTGAATCATTGTACACAGGTACTGCGGTTCAAAGGTTATTGGATGAGGACGCAATCATAATCGGACGTCTCAACTGCGATGAATTCGCAATGGGAAGCTCAAATGAAAATTCTGCTTTTGGTCCTGTTCTAAACCCAATCAATAATAAATTTGTTCCAGGAGGTTCGTCTGGAGGCTCTGCATCAGCAGTTGCAGCTGGACTATGTACTGTTGCTTTGGGGAGTGATACTGGAGGTTCAATTCGCCAACCAGCTAGCTTTACAGGAACGTACGGTTTGAAACCAACCTATGGTCGAATTAGTCGTTATGGTTTGATCGCTTATGCTTCTTCATTTGACCAAATTGGTCCATTCACAAATAATGTGGACGATGCCGCTCTTTTGTTGGAAGTCATGGCTGGCTCTGATGATTTTGACTCTACTGCATCTTCAAAGGTGGTGGAAGCGTATTCTCAAGCACCTGACGACAGTCAAAACTTAAAAGTTGCAGTTATTCAGGAAAGCCTTGATATGGATGGAATTGATCCAGAAGTGAAAGCTAAAATGAGTAACGTTATCGATACACTTAAGGCTAATGGTCATCAGGTAGAACCGGTTTCATTTCCTTATTTAGACTATATGGTACCTGCTTATTATGTATTAACAACGGCGGAAGCGTCATCAAACTTATCTCGATTTGACGGAGTTCATTTTGGGTATAGAAACGAAGAGGCCAAAGGTGTTGAAGAAACATATAAGAAATCGAGATCTGAAGGTTTTGGGGTTGAGGTTCAACGACGAATCATGGCTGGAACATTTGTTTTGTCACATGGGTATTACGATGCGTATTACACGAAAGGACAAAAAGTTAGACGTGTTTTACAGAATAAGACAAATGAAATTTTCGAAAAATACGATTTCATTATTTTACCGACCACGCCATCAACAGCCTTTGAGCTAGATGCTGTTTCGGATCCTATTTCAATGTATTTGCAAGACATTTACACAGTTCACGCAAACCTTTCTGGAAACCCAGCGATTTCATTACCGCTTGGTCACCATTCGAACGGAATGCCCTTTGGAATTCAAGTAATAGGGGATCTTTTTAAAGAGAAAGAGATGTTGGGCTTCTCTAAACAGTTAGCTAAAACAGATAATAAGTGATGAGAGACTTAGTACTAATAGTATTTGTGGGCCTTTCGCTAGGCGCGTTTGGACAACCGGACTCGGCTTTAGAAGACAGTATTCGTGGGCAACGAATGGTTGAAACAATTGAGCAAAGCCTAAGAATGTACTACGCTGAGCAGTCGCCAAATGAAAATTATGATTCAATAATTGAAGCGTTGGAGTTTGAATCCTCTGATGTTCCTACTTATTCTGACGAAGTTTATTGCGAGCGTTTGAACCAAATGAATGAAATGAGTCCGTTTCATTTAGAATGCAACGAAACAACTTTAAAAACAATAAAGTTCTTTGTTGAAAAACGGAGAGGTTTTGCAAGAGTTGTTCTGGGGAGATCTAAACTGTATTTCGATATGTTTGAGGAAAAACTGACGAAACACGGCCTTCCAATCGAGCTTAAATATTTATCAGTGATTGAGAGCGGGCTTCGTCCACAGGTTAAGTCAAGGGCGGGAGCATTAGGTCTTTGGCAATTCATGTACCGCACAGGCCGATGGATGGGCTTAGAGGAAAACTCGTATATCGATGAGCGAATGGATCCTGAAAAGGCTACAGAAGCGGCATGTATGTATTTAAAGAGTCTATACGGAATGTACAACGATTGGAATTTGGCTTTGGCAGCATACAACGCTGGTCCGGGAAACGTAAACAAAGCAATTCGTCGTTCTGGTAATAAATTAACATATTGGGAAGTTCGCCCTTTCTTGCCTAGAGAAACACAAGGATACGTTCCCAACTTTATAGCGGCATCTTACTTATTGACGCATTACGCAGAACACAACATTATTCCTGCCGAAGCGACGGTAACATACAATGAACTCGACACTATGTGTGTAAAGAAAGGAGTCCATATCGCAACGGTTGCGAAACTCTTGGAAATTGATGAGGAAGAAATTGAACGATTGAATCCTATTTACAAGAAAAGCTACATACCTATAGGAGTCAACCGTCTGTATTGCATCACGTTACCCATTGATGAGATCGGAAATTTGGTAACGCTTGAAGACAGCTTGTACGAGTTGGAATATGAAATGTTCGTAAAAGTAAATCAGCCTGAAATCAAACCGACAACAAGCCCAAACACAACACCAACGACAAACACTTCTTACGATTATCATAAAGTGAAGAGCGGTGAAACCCTGGGTACAATTGCTTCGAGATATGGAACAACAGTTCGAGAAGTTCAGCGGATTAACGGACTGAGTTCAACTAAAATTTATGTTGGTCAGCGTTTGAAGGTTAAGGCGGGTGGAACAGCCACTCCAACAACGACAAAACCACAAAGTACTGCAGCAAAAAAGTACTATACAGTTCGGTCTGGAGATACCTTTGGAAGAATCGCTCAAAGACATAAATTGTCTGTTTCTCAGTTGAAAAGATTGAACTCAAGCATTAACATTAGCCGACTAAGTGTCGGTCAGAAAATCAGAGTGAAATAAACTCTGCATCATTTTTGCTATTTTGTTCCCTAAAGTATTACCTATGAAAGCATACGCCCTTATATTTTCTGCTTTATTCATTTTTGGGTCACTTAGTTGTGACATGAAAAGCTCTGAAGTGGCAGTAGCAGGAAAAATCGGAGAAATTCTTATTGTAACAGATAAAGGAATTTGGGAGTCGGATTTGAAAGAATGCCTAGACACCAACCTTACACAATGGATCATGCCTTATATGCCCGATGTTGCAACATTTGAATTAATTCACAAGACGCCCAGCCATTTTTCGCAGGGAGTTAAGCGGTACCGAAATGTTTTGTTCATTAACATCGACCCAAAATTCAAAGGAAAAATTGGATCAATTGTCAAAAGAAAAGACGTTTGGGCAAAAGGACAATTGGTTATTGATATTAAAGCGAAAGATTATACGCAACTTGTAAAGACCTGCGCTGCAGGTTTGGATGAAGTACACGATGCGTTTGATGAAATTGAATGGCATCGATTAATTAGAAATTTCGAAAAAACGAAAACGCAAACATCCCGGTCTAAAATCAAGGAAAATTTTGGAGTTGATGTTGTTTTACCATCGAATTCATCCATTGTAACAAGCCGAGACAACTTTTACCGCATTGAGTTTCCACCATCTTCTCGACCGATTGAATTTGCGGGAACTGGAACGCAAGATGTAGGATCTATCCTTTCCGGATTGATGATATACCAATATGATTTTATTGACTCGGCTCAATTTAGTCAAGAAGCGCTTTTGAGAGCAAGAGACACAATGTTGAAACACAATGTGCCACACGAAATTGACGGTTTGTTTATGGGAACACAATACTATTCTGCTGTTTATCCCGAAGGAAATGTTGTTAAGAATGCTTCGGAAACAATTAATGGATATGAAATGCGAGGCATGTTTATGTTTACTGGAAGACCGATTCAAAGTACAGGTGGAGCCTTCTGGTCCTATCATTTTATAAATCCAAAAACGAAGAAATTAATTTGTTTTAGCGGGTATGTAGATGCTCCTGTAACAACAAGTTGGACGCATCCTTTGCGAGAAATTCAAGCCATAATTCGAAGCGTGGAGTTTATAAAAAAATGAAAATTTCTGCCACTATAATCACTTTAAATGAAGAGCGGAATATTGACCGATGCATTCGGTCTTTAAAAGGCGTTGCTGACGAAATTATTGTGCTCGATTCCTTCTCAACGGATAACACAGAGAAGATTTGCTTGGAGCACGGTGTAGTTTTCGAAAAACGAGAATGGGAAGGGTATTCAGAGAGTAAGAACTACTTGAACTCTTTAGCAAACTGCAATTACATTCTTTCAATCGACGCCGATGAAGCGTTGGATGCGGACCTGAAGCAAGCAATTCTCAATCTTAAAAAGCTCAACGACCCTGAGATTTATTCAATGAATCGATTAACGAATTATTGCGGGAAATGGATCAAGCACAGCGGCTGGTACCCTGATGTCAAGTTAAGGTTGTTTCCAAAAAATGGATGTTCATGGGAAGGAGAGTTTGTTCATGAGGAATTGGTTTACCCGTTTAACCTAAGCATTCAGCAATTGCCAGGACACCTGGAACACTTCTCTTATTATTCATTTAAAGGCCACAGAGAGCGAGCGGACAACTATTCCACCCTAACAGCAATGAAGATGCACAAATCGGGCAAGAAAGCCTCTATTTTCAAGCCATATCTAAGTGGATTTGTTCGATTTATATCAATGTATATCATTAATGGTGGAATCCGAGATGGAAAAATGGGCTTTAAGATTGCGCAGATAAGTGCTCAATCCAACGTTTTTAAGTACAAAGAACTAAGAAGACTAAATCAACACTAGTGGATTTAAATAATAAAACGGTTATTATCAGCAGAACGGATAGCATTGGAGACGTAATGCTCACGTTGCCTATATGTGCCTGGTTAAAAGAACAATCGCCAGACGTGAACATCATTTTTATTGGAAAAGGATATACCAAACCGATTGTCGAAGCCTACGGCCTTGTGGGTCAATTTGTGGACTGGAATGATTACCTAAATGTTCCAAAAATGGAGAAAATTCAATCCTTCAGAAAGTTAAAAGCCGATGTAATTGTTCATGTTTTCCCGAATAAGGACATCGCATCATTGGCGAAAAAAGCAAGAATTGAGACTCGAATTGGAACGTCGCACAAAGCGCATCACCTCTTGACGTGTTCGCATCGCGTGAATTTTACGCGAAGAAAATCGAATTTGCACGAGGCGCAATTGAACCACGAATTGCTGAGACCGCTTGGGCTTAAGGAGATTCCTTCACTGGATGAAATAGTGAAAACGACATCTCATTTTAAAGTAGATCAAGTTAAATTACCAAACGCGTTCAAAGACCTTAAAGACTTTACGATTTTACACCCAAAATCGCAAGGAAGCGCCAAAGAATGGCCTTTGGAAAAGTATATGGAATTGGCTTCCACGCTTGTTGAAGAAGGAAAACAAGTTGTTTTTACTGGAACAGAAGATGAGGGGAAACAGTTTAGAGAAAGGATCCCAGGAAATGAGAATGTGATTGACTCAACAGGGAAATTGAGTCTAGAACAACTCATGGCCTTGATTCAGAACGCGAAAAATTTAGTGGCTTGTTCTACGGGTCCATTGCATATTGCTGGCTATTTGGGCGTCAATGCGGTTGGATTGTATTCGCCAAAGCGACCGATTCATCCTGGACGCTGGAAAGCGCTTGGCGAAAACGTTCGAATTATTGTTTTTGATGAAAACTGCAAGCCCTGTGCTGAAGAGAAAGATTGCAATTGCGTCTTGGAAATAGAGGTCGAGCGTGTTTTAAAAAGCTTAAATTAGTTTCTGAATCAAGAAACGCAAGATCAAAAAGCTTCTCCAACATATTGTTTATTTGAACATTATTGTAGCTCTCTCAACGGGAGTTCTTAGTGGTGGATATGCTTATTCTAATGCGATTGATTCATGGTTGATCTACGGCTTTTTCAGTTTCTTTTCAACGCTCGCCGTTTACAATGGACAACGCTTGTTTAAGGCAAAATCTTTTGAACAAACACCATGGTTAAAATGGGTAGATGAGAACCGTTCGGGACTTCTAATTTTGTCGGTCACAAGTGGAATTGGTGCCTGTGCGACGTTGTTGCTTCTTCCGAAAATTGAGCATGTTACCATGGTGTTATTGGGTTGGTCAGGTTTAATTTCAACGCTGTATGTTCTCAAAATCAAAGGGATGAACATGCGTCAGATTCCGCATTTAAAAATTCATTTGATTGCGATTTCATGGGTTGCTGTGGTCATTGTTTTTCCAGCCGTTAATGAATCAAAAGAAGAAGCTCTTGTTTGGTCTGCGGTTGCTCACTACATTTATGTCTTGGCCGTGACCATTCCCTTTGACATTCGTGATTTGAAACACGATATTCCCGAACAGAGAACCATCCCACAGGTCGTTGGAGTTCGGGGTTCAAAATTTATATCAATAGTGCTTTTGCTTTGCTTTGCAATCACGATGCTGTACTTTGTAGAACCTTTCCTGCTCTTGAATCCATGGTTTTTTATCAGCATTTTCATCCAAATTGTATTAGTGCTTTTTATGAATGAAAAACGATCGGACATCTATTGCGCAGGAATGATAGATGGATCTATAGCATTGCTTGGCTTGAGTTATTTTTTGTGTTAAATAGCAGTTAAAGAATTATCTGTTCATCAAATTATACCGTTGATCCGTACATTGATCGTTTTGTTGTAAAACTCCCGAACTGGCTTCATGAATTTCCCTAAGAACTTAACATAAGGAACATTCTCGATATTCACATCCGCAGTCAACAAACTAAAGTTTAATTCTTGAAAACAATAGTCGATCAGGCCTTTGGTAATTTCAGTTCGATAGCCCTGTCTCTAATACTATTCTCTCAAGCGGTATCCTATTTCACCTTGCCCCTAATCATTAACAAGCAGAGCATATAATCCTATGAGTTCGACATCCTATCAAAGGAATTATCAGAGGGGCAATTTTGCAAGGTGCGTACGTGAAGTCTTATGGTGGATAACATCAATTTATTTTTGGTCGTTCGAATTACGATTGAAATTTATTTGTGAGTTTATGCGAAGAGGGCCTTTACAACCTCGACCATTGTTCCGCACTGAACTAGCTCAATCTTAAAGTTTTTCTGATAAATTCCTTTGTTATACTTGGATATAATGATTTTCTCGAAGCCTAGTTTTTCCGCCTCATGAATCCGTTGGTCAGCCCTATTGACAGGCCGAACTTCTCCAGACAAACCAACTTCTGCCGATAGAGCAACTTTCTTTTGAATAGCAATATCAGCGTTTGAGGAAAGAACAGCAGCCACAACTGCCAAATCAATCGCTGGATCGTCAACTTTAATTCCTCCTGCGATGTTTAGGAAAACATCTTTCGCACCCAGTTTGAAACCGCAGCGTTTTTCCATAACCGCAAGTAACATATTCAAGCGTTTGCTATCAAAACCAGTTGATGAGCGCTGAGGCGTGCCATATGCAGCCGTGCTCACAAGAGCTTGCACTTCTATGAGCATTGGTCGTGTCCCTTCTATTGTAGCGGCTATGGAAACCCCACTCAACGAACTGTCTGAATTGCTTATTAAGATTTCAGATGGGTTCGCCACTTCTCTCAAGCCTGTTCCTAACATTTCGTAGATTCCCAATTCGTTTGTGCTTCCAAACCTGTTTTTTATGGATCTTAAAAGTCTGTAAACATGATTTCTATCTCCCTCAAACTGTAAAACACAATCAACCATATGTTCCAGAACTTTAGGTCCGGCAAGTGATCCCTCTTTGGTAATGTGTCCAATTAAGAAAACAGGAACGTTACTTTGCTTTGCATACCGAAGAAGTTGTGCTGTGCATTCCCTAACTTGAGAAATACTTCCCGGGGAACTTTCAATTTGTGAAGAGTACAATGTTTGAATCGAATCAATAACCAATATTTCCGGTTGAACTTGTTCTGCTTGCTTGAAGATGTTTTGAACGTTCGTTTCGGTGAGAATAAAACAATCTTTGTTCGTTACCCCAATTCTTTCCGAACGCATTTTAATTTGCTGATCGCTCTCTTCTCCTGAAACATACAAAACCTTTAAATTCGGCGTTGTAACAGCGAGCTGAAGAATTAGGGTTGACTTACCTATGCCAGGTTCACCACCAAACAAGATGAGAGATCCATGTACCAAACCACCGCCTAAAACGCGGTTCAGTTCTTTATCATTGAGAGTAATTCTCGGATGTTCTCTTTGTTCAATTTCCTCCAGGGGTTGAGGCTTTGCGATCTCTCCAGACCGAGAAAAGGCAACGACTTGAGGGACCTGCTTTTGAACAAGTTCTTCTACGAATGTATTCCATTCATTGCATGATGGACACTTTCCTAACCATTTTGGAGTATCGTGGCCACAATTTTGACAATAAAAAGCTGATTTTATTTTCGCCATAGAATTTAAGAATGATTAAAAGTAATTAAATTGATGGTCATTATTTGGATTACTACAGAGGAAAAGTTTATTTGAAGGCGGCAGCTGATTTTCTAACCACAGAAGAAAAAGTCAAGCTTTTGAAGACGAACGGAGGAACGTTACAAGAGCTTGGGCAGGTAGAACGCACCTTTCACATTGGGCACTATGAAGCGGGTGTATTTGACGCTAGGAATTATACTAATGGCATGTGCCAATGATTGGTGAGGAAACCGGTATTATTGGCTCCTAAAAAGGTTCTATTCAGATTGTTTCAAACCAAGGTGAGACACCTTTAAGTGAATCTTGCGACCATACGATGGTCATCAGTACTTACTTGCGCCTCCGCGGTTAAAATTTGTCTATTTAGCTAAACAAAAAACGTCAAAACAAGGACAGCAAAAATTCCATTATTCTAATATTCAAGAAATAAAATAGATGCCTATCCAGCGTAACCTTTACGGCTCCATTTCGCACATTTGCGCTTTCTTTTCTTGTTGGTACGCTTTCCTTTCTTTCCAGGACCTCCAGGATACAAAGCGGTTTCTATTAAACTGGAATTTTGACAGTCAAGAGTTAATTCTGTGCCTGCCGAAGTCAGGAAAGACATCGAAATTACTGCGAGAGAGAGAATATATTTCATAAAGGCCTGATTGTATAACTTATAAGAACGCCAAAATTAAGAGTTTATTTAGAGAACTAATAATTTATTTTTTTTTGGCGAGATAATTGAATAGGTTTGGACTTTTAAACGAAACAACGCTCGATGAAAAAAACAATTTTCACATTGATGCTTTTGATTCCTATTTTAGGACTGAGTCAAGAAGTAAAATTAAACACAAAGACTGCATCTGTTTCTTTCGTGTTTGAAGCTGATAACACGAAAGGAACGATTACTGGAATTACGGCAAGCATTGCCTTAAACCCGATGAATTTAGGGAGTTCTGTTATTAAAGGGTCGGCCTTAGTTGGCGCTATCGATACCGGAAACAAAATGCGAAATAAGCATTTACAATCAAAGGAATACTTTAATGCCGAAAAGTACCCAGCGATGAATTTTACGAGCAGCTCTATCACAAAAGATGGAGATGATTACAAAGCCAATGGAACTTTAACAATTAAAGGAATTACCAAAGAAGTAAGCTTTACTTTGAAAATGGAAGGTGAAGATATGGTCTTCAAAACAACTATTTACGCTTCTGACTTTAATATTGAAGTAAAGAAAGGCCGTGAAAAAAATAAAGTTTCCGTTAAGGTAACCGTACCTAAATCGTAATGACATTTTTTTTTGATTCCCTTTGGAGTGCGATGGTGGCCACCTCGATGTGGGAATGGCTAGCATTCGTCACGGGCATTTTATATGTAATTCTCGCCGCAATGCGACATATTTCATGTTGGCCGTTTGCTCTTATTTCCTCCATTTTGTTTGTTTATCTCTGCTTTATAGGGAAGCTGTACTTGGAAAGTATTCTTCAGTTGTTTTATGTGGCAATGGCAATTGTTGGTTGGATTTCTTGGAACAATTCAAAAGGTAAAGGCAAGACAATACACCGTTGGACGACTGGGCAACATTTGGCAAACCTTATCATAAGTGGCATTGTGGCTTTTGTGGTGGGATGGATGTTCGATTCATTCACGGATCAAAAAGCGCCCTATATTGATGCCCTTACAACTGTATTTAGTTTGGCAGCAACGTTTATGGTAACACGCCGTGTGTTAGAAAATTGGCTGTATTGGATCGTAATTGACATTTTTTCAATTTACCTCTATTCTGGCCGTGGCTATGAATTGCTGGCGTTGCAAATGCTGATATTTACTGTTTTGGCTTTGTTTGGCTATTTATCTTGGCGCAAGCAACTCAAACTTCAGCAGGAACTATGAAAATTGCAATTACTGGACCT